>Ga0316204_10004774_pt1 | contig 23713 bp, 18 predicted proteins | sample 6monrhotite_MG_2_FD_205661 | JGI IMG/M metagenome (GOLD analysis project Ga0316204, IMG submission 205661) | Microbial mat bacterial communities from mineral coupon in-situ incubated in ocean water Damariscotta River, Maine, United States -... | ecosystem: Environmental > Aquatic > Marine >... | reverse complement strand
CAGCCGAGGCGCGCGGTATTCTTATCGAGCCTGCCGACCACTGGTTCGCCGATGATAATGGTCCTGGAAACATGTTCCGGCTTGGCGTGACATCACTGCCTGCGGCTTCGATTCGCGACGGCATCGCCGAACTGTCTGGTGCCATGCGCGATATCGATGATACCAAGACGGGGTGGAGAGAGCCTGCAGCACTCGATGGCAAGGCCCTGTTGTCTCGATTGTCCGGTGCGACCCTGCTCTACAAGACCGTTTATGGCGACCCCTGCACCATTGAGCTGCACGCTGATGGGAGCATGTCGGGTCAGGCGGGATTCGCCGGTGAAGATCGGGATGTTGGCCGCTGGTGGGTCGAGGGCGGGCAATGGTATCGACAGTGGCGGAACTGGGCGTTCGGCGAGGTTCTCGGCTTCGCGGTTGCCTTCGAAGGCGACCAGCTGAAATGGCTCGACCAGAACGGGCAAGTTGTGGATTCCGCAGTCCTCGCCCCGTCCATTGACGGGCCTTCGCCCTGATGCGTGTCGGTCCATCCTGTTTGGCCCCATTGCCGCCGAACAGGCCCGGAATCTGGCCCCATAAGGCGCGCTGATCTGGTTCTAAGCAGGCCGTCACAGCCCTGTCATGCTTTCCCAACAATGCGGGAGCCTCTGTTGTGAGGGCCGCACGCGGGGAGCATAAAAATGTCGTCACTTGGAATTGCGGCACTTCAACTGGCAGCGGACAAGAGTGGCAATCTCGAACTCGTCGAGCGTGAGACCCGAGCGATCGCCAAGCGTTTTCCTTGGATCGATCTGGTCGTGATCGGCGAACTGGCTGTTCACGGTGTCAGCCTGGACAAGGCAGAAGTCGCTGGTGGAGAGACCGAGGTCCGGCTGAAGGCCCTGGCTGCGGAAACGGGGCTGTGGCTGGTGCCGGGCTCGCTCTATGAGCGGCGTGATGGCGAGGTCTACAACACGACTCCGGTCATCAATCCCGCGGGCGATACGGTCGCGCGTTATGACAAGTTGTTTCCTTTCCTGCCCTATGAAGCGGGCGTTGCGGCCGGGCGTGATCCTGTCGTTTTCGACGTTCCAGGCATTGGCCGGGTCGGCGTCGCCATTTGCTATGACATGTGGTTCCCGGAGGTCATCCGGACCCTGGTCGGCCTCGGCGCGGAGGTCATTCTCCTGCCGACGATGACCAACACCATTGATCGCGATGTCGAGTTGGCCATCGCGCGGTCGAATGCGGCCATCAATCAATGCATTTTTGTCGATGTGAACCTCGCTGGCGACCTCGGGGTCGGTCGGTCGGCCGTTTATGGGCCGGGCGGGGATGTCATCTATGAAGCCGGCGCGGGCCGAGAGGTAATCGCGCTCGACTTGGACCTCTCGACGGTCTCCCGCATGCGCGAGCGTGGCTGGAACGGTCTGGGTCAGGTCTTGAAGAGCTTTCGCGACAGCGAAGTCGATTTCCCGTTGCACGCTGACATGAAGGCCAGGCGGGCGAGCATGCCGGGGCTGGGGGCTTTGGAGATGCCTCGTCGCCAGGGGAGGGATGCTGTGCGCTGGACGTCCGTTGAAGACGGCGGCGACCGAAAACCAAGACTGAAGATTTTGGACTGAGTGTGTCTGGGCCGAAAGGTCGTATCAAGCAGGGGCCGGTATCACCGGAGGAGTATTATGGGCAAGATCACAAGCAAAAGCATGAGCCGCAAGGTTCTTTCGGCAGCACTGATGGGTGGAACGGCACTGACGGGGTTGGGCCTTGGGGGCGTGGCGCTTGGTCAGGATGAGGGCGTTGTACGCGATGTCATCACGGTGACTGCGACGCGGCGCGAAGAGACTGTTTCAGACGTCCCCTACAACATCTCGGCGGTTGGCGGCGAAGCGATCGAGGCCGGCCAGATTTTGGACGAGGCAGAATTGCTTCGCTCGATCCCCGGCGTCACGATCGTTGATCGTGGTGCTCGCAATGCCGGTACGTTGAATGCGGCGCGAATCCGCGGCCTAGCGGTCGATGGCAATGGCCTGGGTGACTATGCAATTTCGGCGGTCTCGTCGGTGTCCACCTACATCAACGACACGCCGATTTTTGCCAATTTCGCTCTGCGCGATCTGGAGCGCGTGGAAGTGCTGCGGGGCCCGCAGGGCACGCTCTTCGGTTCCGGCTCTCTGGGCGGCACCATCCGCTACATCACGCGCGACCCCGAGATGGGCGAGTTCGGCGGTTATCTGTCGGGTTCTGCGTCGCATGTGAACGGATCCGAGAGCCATGGTTTCGGTATTGATGGCGCCCTGAACATTCCTTTGGGCGAGCGTGCAGCATTGCGCCTGGTTGGAAGTCTGGGCGATTATCCCGGCATCACCGACTATGTGAATCTCTACGAGCTTGATGCCAGCGGAACGCCGGTGGCACCTAATGGCGTGTTAGACCCGGCAGCGTCCTACAGGTCCCAGGAAGATGCCGACACGTTCGACACCTGGATGGGGCGTGCTACCCTGCTGATCGAACCCAATGACACCACGTCAATCCGGCTGGTGCATGCCCGTCAGTCTGACGAGGTCGGTGGGCGTCGCCAGCAAACCGTTGGCACAGACGGCTTTGGCAACACCTATGATGATTATGAAAACGGGGCGATCCAGCTCGAGCCGTCCAGTCGCGATATCAACATGACGTCGCTCGAAGCCGAAGTTGACCTCGGTTTCGCGACCCTGACCTCTTCGACGTCGCATTATGATCATAGCGGCGACAGCACCAGCGAAAACACTGGCTTCTATGCGCAGGCAGGATGGCTTGGTTTCTACTACAACTTTCCGCGTCCGATGGCGCAGGCCGTTCGGACCTATGCCGATGAAGCCGTGATCCAGGAACTCCGCCTGGTGACCGATGATGGTGGTGATTTCGACTATGTCGTTGGCGGATTCTATCGCAGCCAGCAGCGCGAGACGTCGCAACAGAGCTATGTCGTCGGCTTCAAGGACTGGTGGGACACGATGCTTCCAGCGGCGGCCGGTGCGGTCAGCGGCGATCAGGACTGGGACTACCGCCAGACCGAACATTTTACCGAGATGTCTGTTTTCGGTGAGCTGACCTGGCACGCCAGTGAAGATGTCGACATCACCTTTGGTGGTCGGTACTTCGACAATGACGCCGAAAACGACAGCTACATGGCATTGCCGCTGTGGGTCGGTCTGTTCCCGGACGTCAACTCCCAGTTCGAGACATCGGAGAGCGACGTATTGTTCAAGCTGAACGGTGCCTGGCGTTTCTCGGATAACGACATGCTTTACGCCACTATTTCGGAAGGTTATCGCCGTGGCGGGGCCAATGCTGTGCCGTTGTCCGGCTTCTATGCCGAAGATCCGCGTTGGCAGGTCTATGGGTCTGACTCGGTCGTCAATTACGAGGTTGGCCTGAAGGGTGACCATGGCAATTTCATCTATGATGTCAGTGTCTTTTACATCGATTGGGCTGACCCGCAGTTCAACACGTCGACCACTTTCTGGGGCTTCTTCGCGGTCCAGAATGGCGGCGCTGCTCGCACCTATGGTCTCGAGGCCTCGCTGGAAGGTTTTGTCGGCAATGACTGGCACTATGCCCTCGGCTACGCCTATATCGATGCCCAGTTGAGCGAGAACTTCCACGCGCCTGATCGCCCGGCACCCGCAGCTCCGATCGCGCTCGACGGCGCCATGCTGCCGGGAACACCTGAACACCAGTTCAACTGGTCTCTGGATCACACTGGACGCTTGGCCGACTGGACGACGTTCACGCGGCTGGATGGCTATTACCAGTCTGAAACGCGCAATGCCGTCACAACGTCGCCGACCTTCAATGTGCCGCTCGATGGGTTCTCGATCTGGAACCTGACGACGACCTTCTCGCGCGACAATGTTGATCTGTCCTTGTGGATGAAGAACATCACCAATGAGGAAGGCGTGACCGGTGTGTTCACCGAAGCCTATATGGGTACCGCGCCGGCCGAGGGGTATTTCGGCAATGGCAACAAGGAAATGATCGCCCTGCCGCGGACTGTCGGCGCGACCGTTCGCTTCAGCTTCTGATCGGATAGGGTCGGGGCGGCCGTGGTAGCGGCCACCCCGACAACATACTCATGGTCACCGTGAACACTTCCGCTCCGCCCGAAGCCCGACTTGCCAGTATCGACCGGGCCCTGCGCGCCGGACGGGTCGCGCAGGGGCGGGCCATGTCTGGGGCCCTTGTGCGGGAATACCCCGATTTTCCTGACGGCTGGATCATCCATGCCCGGGCACTGCAAATGAACGGCGACATAGCTGACATGCGCGCGGCACTGTCCGAGGCGCTGGCCCTTGAGCCATCATCGCCTCTGGCACGACTGATGGTGGTCGAAGCGGATGTCCATCTCGGTGAGATCGGGCAAGCTAGAACAGCTTGCTCGCAATGGAAACTGAGGCCGTTGGAAATGCGAATTGGCTGGGTCGCCTGGCGGAAGCATTCGGTCAATGTGGCCAGCATGTTGATGCAGCAAGATGTGCACGCGCCGCCGCAGCCGTGTCTCCAGATGAGCCGGCGCACCGCTATAATCTCGCCACGCACCTGGTTGCATTGGGCGAGATCGAGGAAGCCGAGGCGGCCTTCGATGTAGTGATCGCACGCGCGCCGCACGACTATGATGCCTACTATAATCGGGCCACGTTGCGTCGCCAGACCGCTGACCGAAATCATGTCGACGAGCTTAGGCGAATGGTGCGCGTGCCCCATCGCACCCCCATGGGACCGGTCGCGTTACACTATGCCTTGGCCAAGGAGCTGGAAGACTTGGGCGACCACAAGGCGAGTATCGAGGCGCTGACCGTGGGGGCCGAGCATCGCCGACGGCTCATGCGATACGATGTGACCGGCGATGTCACCACGATGGCGCAAATCGCAACGGTCTTTGACAAGGCCTATTTCGACAGGGTGGGCGCTGGCAAGGATGGCGTCGGACCGATATTCGTCCTCGGGCTGCCGCGCAGCGGGACGACACTGGTCGACCGCATACTGAGTGCGCATTCCAAGGTGGAGAGTCTCGGCGAGTTGAACGACTTTGCCCTTTCCCTGACGACGCTCTGCCGTGCGGAAGGCGGCAAATCGGGACTGGTGCAGGCAGCCTCCGGTCTGGACCCGTCGATACTCGGCGAGGCCTACCGCAAGCGCGCCGGTGAGCGGACAACGGGCTCCCGCTTCTTCGTCGACAAGGCGCCGGCGAATTTCCTCTATATCGGGCTGATCGCTGCGGCACTGCCGGATGCGCGCATTGTTCATCTCCAGCGTGACCCGATGGATAATGCCTATTCTCTCTACAAGGCTCTGTTCCGTATGGGGTATCCCTACTCGTATGACTTCGCGGACCTTGCCGCCTACATGCGAGCCAAGGATGCGTTGATGGCGCATTGGCGTCAGGTCCTGCCGGGGCGGATCATCGATGTGAGATATGAAGATGTCGTCGCGGATCAGGATAGTGCGACGCGGCGGCTCCTTGGCGCTGTCGGGCTTGACTTCGAAGAGACCTGTCTTGCTTTTCATCGCAATCCAAGCCCGTCGGCGACCCATAGTGCGGCTCAGGTCCGGCAGCCGCTCTATGCCAGCTCGGTGGGTCTGTGGCGTCGGTACGAGGAGCAACTCGAGCCATTGGCAGCGATGCTCGGAGTGACGCCATGAGGCGTACCCTGACAGCCTTGGCCGCATTGCTGATTGCCGGTGCTGCGCAGGCACAGGCTCCGCTGGTCGAGGATTTCGAGACTGGCCTGGGTGCCGACTGGCGAGGCTCGGCAGGCCGGGGCGATATCCAGCTGACCGAATATTCCGGCAATCATTCGCTGCGACTGCGACGGAACGCCTGGGCGGCCCGAGTCGTTCCGCTGGGGGGGCGTGGCGATGTGCGGGTTACTGTCAGCTTCGCGGCAGCAGATCTCGAGGGTGATGATGCCTGCCTGCTTGAGACGTCCGACAATGGCGAGGACTGGCAGGAGCTGGGTCGGATTGGCGTCGGCCAAGACGACGGCATGACGCTGCACCGGGTTGGTGGCGCGCTCACGGCCCTCCCCGCCGGTGACTGGATTGCGGTACGCCTACGCGTTCTGGGCAATACACTCAATGACACCTGCTGGGCTGATAATCTTCGGGTCGATGCGCGGGCTGCGGATCTGGAGTTGGGAGTGCGGATACCAACCGGCGACGGGCCGTTAGAGTATCCGCTGTCGAGCCGCGCGTTCGCAAGGCCCGATGGCGCTCGATCACCCGAAATGGATGTTTCCGGTCGCTTGTCTATCCAATCTCTCAACATGGTCGACAGCGTCCGGGTCCATCACGATGAGTTCGACTATGGGGCCGAGGCGGGCATCTTCTCCCTGCCGCCTCTCGAGATTACTCTGGTCGGCGACGGTGATGCCCTTATCCCTGTGGTGCGGGGGCCGCAAGCGAGCGCGCATCCACATTGGGAGTGGATCGTCGAGCCGGGCCAGGTCTGGCAGGCGCCGGGTGGCGGGCTGCAGGCGGTCTTGCCGATTGCCCTTCAGGAGCGGAATGCCAATTGCATCCTCACCGGCTGGTTGGGCTTCAACCCCGACGATGGCGGGCAATCGGCTGTCTTGGTGATGGGGGCCGAGACATGCGCCTATTTCCAGTTTGACCTGTGGACCCGCCTACCGGTCCGCTTTGAGGCGGACCAGTCACAATCCGCGGATTCTGTTCGGGACCGTTATCGTACCGAAGTCGCCAACCGATTGCCGCGGCAGCCAATCGATGCGCTTCAGGACCGTTTTTCCGGTGTGGATACCATGGCGTTCGGGTCCCCGCTCGAAATCACACCCGACGCAATGACCGTTTATGGGCTATTGGCGGAGGGCGAGCTTTTCGCGGGGGGGTGTGAAACCCGATTTGGACCCGACCCCCATTGCGAAACCCTGCCGCTGCCATCTTATTCGCTTGCCAAATCGATGGTGGCGTCCGTGGCCCTGATGCGGCTGGAGCAGCTCTATCCGGGCGCCCGGACGGCCCGCATTGCCGACTATGTACCTGCCTGCTCGGCGCACCGGTGGCAGGGCGTCACCTTCGAGCACGCGCTGGACATGGCCACCGGACTTTATTCTTCAACCGCCTTCAATCGAGATGAGGAGGCTCCGTCGCTCTGGGCGTTCATGTCACAGACCACTCATGCAGACCGGATCGAGACGGCGTGCAGCCTGCATCCGCGTCGTTCGGACCCTGGCGGTGAATGGGTCTATCATACGACTGATACCTATGTGCTCGGCGCAGCCCTCCAGGCGTTCTGGCGTGGACGAAGCGGGCGAGTTGACGCCGATTTCTATGACGACCTGCTGGTGCCGCTCTGGCGCGAGATCGGACTGTCGCCGCTCGCTGACCGGACGCGCCGCACCTATGACGATGAACGGCAACCAGTGTCCGGCTGGGGGTTGACCCTGCACTTCGACGACATCATCCGGCTGGCCGCGTACCTCAACGGGTCACACGCGGCTGACATGCTGGACGCGGGCATGCTGGCCGCTGCCCTGCAACGTGATCCGGCCGATCGTGGCCTGCCGGCCGGTGACGACGCGCAACGCTACCAGAATGGCTTGTGGGCTTGGAATGCAGGCCCGGCGCTGGGGTGTGAGCGTGATGCCTGGATTCCCGCGATGTCCGGCTATGGCGGTATCACCGTTGCGCTGATCCCAAACGGCCAAGTCTACGCCTATGTCAGCGATGGGCGCCAATTCGCCTGGCGTCGCGCTGCCGCACAATCCAATGCACTTGAACCCTTTTGCGAGGTCAGACCATGACGCTTGATAGCACCACGCCGCGCCGCCAGCGCGCCCTGCCGACGGCGGCGCCTGATGGGTTGGTCGCGGCGGTCATGCTGGCCTTTCTGGCCACTGCGGGCCTATTTTATGTGAACATCATGGCAGCCATTGTCGATGGTCTGGTCACCGGGCTGGGCTTCACCGACAGTCAGGCCGGACAGATCGGTTCTGCCAATATATACGGCGCCGCGGCCGGTGCCCTCGCAGCGGTTTTTCTGATCAAGATCTTTCCCTGGCGGCGAACGGCCCTGGCCTGCCTCGTCGTTCTGATCGCTGTCGATATCGGCTCGATCTGGATTGCTAGCTTTGACGTGTTGTTGCCGGTCCGTCTGGCCCATGGCGTGGTTGGTGGCCTGCTGACCGGCACTGCGTTCGCCGTCATCGCCCGCACGGCCAATCCCGACCGCAGCTTTGGCATGTTGCTCTTCGTCCAGTTCGGGCTGGGCGGTCTCGCGGTGATGGTGCTGCCACCTCTGGCCCCGGCTTATGGCACGCAGGCGCTGTTCATTGCATTGGCGCTTTTCAGCCTCGTAACGCTCCTCATGTTGCCTTTTCTCGCCAGTTATCCCGCGCGGGAGCCTGCGGCAAAAAAGGGGGCTGGCATTCAATGGCCACCGCTGCTCATGACTTATGCCGCCGTCTTTCTCTTCCAGGCGGCCAATATGGGTTTGCTCGCCTACATCATTCGGCTCGGGATCGATTTCGGGCTCGACCGTGGCTATGTCTCGACAGCGCTGGGACTCGCGACCTGGGTGGCGCTGATCGGGCCGTTGCTAGTCATGATCTGCGGTTTGCGATTTGGCCGCTTCTGGCTCCTCGGCTCATCCATGCTGTTGACCTTCGCGGGTACGGCCATGTTCCACTGGAGCGGTGACCCGGTCGCGTATCTCGTTGCCAATTGCGGAACCGGCATCACCTGGGGCTTTGTGATCGCCTACCTGTTCGGCATGTCTGCCGAGTTTGACAGCGCCGGTCGTGCATCCGCGTTCGCAGGTTTCATCTCGAAAATGGGCCTTGCCTCCGGGCCAATGATTGCTGGGGCAATCCTGGGTGCGGGTGCAGGTTTCGGCATGTTGATCTGGGCCGCGCTCATTGGGCTTGGCGCGAGTCTGGCCTTCATGCTTTGGCCAGCCCGGGTGCTGGACAGCCGCCGCCAGGCAACTGGCGCGACCGACGCCTGAAAACTGGCCCTACCAGGCAAGTGTTAACCCGTCCAATCTGGCCCCATTGAGATGTATGGGGTACCCAAATGCTGGATGTGATGCAGACTGTTCCAACCCAGGCGATGATCGGTGGCGAGTGGAGGAGTGCCGATGACGGCTGCCGCTTTGATGTGCGGGACCCGGCCACAGGGCATGTGATCGCATCTGTCTCTGATTGTGGCGAAGCGGAAACCCGCGTCGCGATCAGCGCGGCTGACCAGGCGCTGGTGGGCTGGTCAGCCATGCCGGCAGCTGGACGTGCCGCGATCTTGCGTCGTTGGGCTGACCTGATGATTGAACGCGCGGACGTGTTGGCGCGCATCCTGACCCGGGAGAATGGCAAGCCATTGGGTGAGGCGCGCGGCGAAGTTCTGTACGGCGCATCCTATCTGCATTGGTTCTCCGAGGAAGCGATGCGGGCCTATGGCGACGTGATCCCGGCGCCCGGGTCCGACCGGCGCATCATTGTGACCAAGACACCGGTCGGCGTTTGCGCCGCCATCACGCCGTGGAATTTTCCCAACGCGATGTTGATGCGCAAGGCCGCGGCCGCTCTCGCTGCCGGTTGTACCTTGGTCGCAAAGCCGGCGGCGGAGACACCGTTGTCCGCCTTGATGGCAGCAGAGATCGGCATCGAAGCCGGATTGCCAGCCGGGGTGTTCAACGTTGTGCCGGGCAAGGACGCCGCCGCTATCGGCGAGGCGCTCACCTCCAGTGAGATTGTGCGCAAGCTTTCATTCACCGGATCAACCGGGGTCGGCCGCAAGCTGATCGCGCAATGCGCGCCATCAGTTAAGCGGGTGTCGATGGAGTTGGGCGGCAATGCGCCTTTCATCGTGTTTGAGGATGCGGATCTGGATGCGGCGCTGGACGGTCTCATGGCATCGAAATTTCGCAATTCCGGTCAGACCTGCGTTTGTGCCAACCGGATCTATGTCAATGACAGCGTTATGGAGGAATTCGCAAGCAGGCTGACCGATCGAGTGGCCGCGCTGCACGTCGGAGCGGGTGACCAAGCCAGGACAGAGATCGGTCCGTTGATCAGTGAGGCCGCCTTCGCGAAGGTCGAACGCCTGGTTTCGGACGCGCTGGCCCGCGGTGGACGCGTCCGGACCGGCGGTGCGAAACACCCGGCGGGCAACCTCTTTTATCGGCCGACGGTGATCGAAGGCGTCACGCCGGACATGGATGTCATGCGGGAAGAGATATTCGGACCGGTCGCGCCCTTGGCCGTCTTCGCGAGCGAAGCTGAGGTCATCAAGCTGGCCAACGATACCGAGCATGGCCTTGCCGCCTACGTTTACACACGTGATCTGGGACGGGCGTGGCGCGTTGGCGACGCGTTGGCCTATGGCATGGTTGGCATCAATGAAGGTGTCTTGTCCTCGGCCGCGGCACCGTTCGGCGGCGTCAAACAATCCGGCTTCGGGCGCGAAGGGTCGCGCTATGGCCTCGATGACTATCTTGAAATCAAATACATGCTGATGGGAGGCCTGTCGGCGTAAGCTGACGGGGGTACGAGCAATGGAAAACGCAACACTCTGGTCCCGGCGGGAAACCGCGATTCCACGCGGCCTTGGCATGATGCATCAGGTCTTTGCCGCTCGGGCCGAAAACGCCGAAATATGGGACGTTGAAGGTCGGCGATTTCTGGATTTCGCGGCTGGCATTGCGGTGACGAATACCGGCCACAACCATCCTGCGGTCAAAGCCGCGGTCATGGCTCAGCTCGACAATTTCTCGCATGTCTGTGCGCAGGTGACGCCCTATGAAAATTATGTCCGCCTCGCCGAGCGTCTCAACGCCGCGGCCCCCGGCGATACGCCGAAAAAAACGATCTTCCTGACCACTGGTGCCGAGGCGGTTGAAAACGCAGTGAAAATCGCCCGCGCCGCGACGGGGCGTCCGGGTGTCATTGCGTTTGGCGGCGGCTTTCACGGTCGGACAATGATGGGCATGGCGCTGACCGGAAAAGTGGTTCCATACAAGACCGGCTTCGGTCCATTTCCTGGCGATATCCATCATGTGCCATTCCCTGCGCCCTATCTGGGGGTCTCGGAGGACGACTCCCTGCTCGCGCTGGAGCGTGTGTTCAAAGCCGATATTGATGCTTCAAGGGTCGCGGCCATGATTATCGAGCCTGTCCAGGGTGAGGGCGGATTTTACGCCGCGTCCCCAGCCTTCATGCAGGCCCTGCGAGAGATTTGTGACCGTCATGGCATGTTGTTGATTGTGGATGAGATCCAATCCGGTTTTGCCCGGACCGGTGCCATGTTCGCGGTCAATCATGCTGGCATTGAGCCTGACCTGATGACGATCGCCAAAGCCATGGCAGGGGGTTTCCCGATATCAGGCGTGATTGGTAAGGCGGATATCATGGACGCGGCCAGTCCGGGTGGGCTCGGCGGCACCTATGGTGGCTCGCCGTTGGGCTGTGCCGCGGGACTGGCTGTCCTGGACGCGATCGAGACCGAAGACCTCTGCGCAAGAGCCGATGAAATCGGCGGCCGGATTGTCCGCAGATGCGAAGCCATTCGCCGGTTGGACAATGGGCTGGGTGATGTGCGGACAGTTGGTGCCATGAGCGCAGTCGAGTTTGTCATGGATGGTGATGCCACCAAGGCTGATCCCGCCCGGACGGGCCGGATTGTCGCCGAGGCCCGCCAGCATGGCTTGCTGCTTCTGTCATGCGGTGTGCGCGGCAATGTCGTGCGCTTTCTGCCGCCGCTGACGATTCCGTTTGACCAGCTCGACGAGGGGCTCGACGTGTTTGAGGCTGCGGTCAACGCGGCCTAGCGGGAAAGTGCTGCCAGGTCAGAAACAGGCTGGGGGCCCGGGTGTCAAAACCCGGGCTTTCCCGAACGCTCCGCGCTTGTCTGACCGCCCGTTCTGGAGGTCGTTCGATGATCTCTATTCGGCCGCTTGGTCCAAGGTTTGATTATGGGTGGCGACATCGAAAATGCGACCCCGGTTCAAGATGCCGTTTGGATCGAGGGCATGTTTCAAGACACGCATCAGTTCGATCTCGGCGGGTGAGCGGGAGTATTTCAGGAACGGTTTCTTGATTATGCCGATGCCGTGTTCGCCTGAGATCGAGGCGCCGTATTCCCCTGCAATTGAAAGAATGCGGTCCTCGATTTCGTGAAGTCGGGTTTCGTCGGGGTATTGAACTGTCAGATGGAGGTTGCCGTCACCCAGGTGCCCGAAGGTCAATAACTGGCTTTTCTTGAAATCGCGGTCGAGCATCGCGCGCATTCGGTCAACGAACTGCCCCATCACAGATTGAGGCATGCTTATATCGAAGGCAATGAAGGGCTTAAGCTCTCCCAACAGGTCTCCGATAGCATCCCGAATACCCCAGAGTTCCTGATTCTGCGATTTGGACTGACCGATAATGACGTCGTCTATCAATCCGCTGTCCAGCGCCTTGCCAAGAATGGTCTCAGTCAGAAGAGAGAGATCGGCTGCATCTCGGCCCTGAAATTCAACGAGGGCATATATCGGGTAGTCGTCACTCAGAGGCTTGGCCGCGCGCCCTTGAAACTTTGTTGCACGGTCGAAAAAGTCTGCCCACATGACTTCGAACGCGGACAAACGACCTTCGGATTCTTTCTTGAGGAGCACCAGGAGTTTGAGGAGTTTGTCGAGACTTTGAGCGCCGCACAATGCGACCACTTCCGATTGGGCTCTGGGCTGCAATCTCAGCACGAGCTCGGTTATGACACCAAGCGTCCCTTCGCTACCGATAAACAATTGCTTGAGGTCATATCCTGCATTGTTTTTTATCATGGCGTTCAGGCCGCCGACTCGATCGCCATTCGCCAAGACAGCTTCGAGGCCGAGCGTAAGGTCGCGCATCATTCCATATTTTATGACGCGGTTTCCGCCAGCATTTGTCGCTGCAGTGCCCCCTATGGTACAGCTCCCCCGCGCGCCAAGGTCGAGCGCAAACTGAAGGCCTGCATCATCAGCGGCATCTTGCACCGCCTGCAATGTGGCCCCTGCCTGAACGCGCATGGTCATTGACGTCGGATCAACGTCCACAATGGTGTTCAGTCGTTCAAGGCTGAGGACAATTTCGTCGTCACGCGGTACCGCACCACCGCTCAGACCCGTCAACCCACCTTGCAGCACCACATTCAAGTGATGCTCATTGCAGAGCCGCATCAAGGTGCTGACATCATTTGTATTCCGAGGCCTGACAACGACCGGCGGCGTGCGCGGTGATACCGCGCTCCAGTCAGCCGCGTACTGTTTGAGGAGCGCTGGGTCAGAGACAACCTGATCTTCGCCGAGGTGTTCGGTGAGCAACGACAGAGTTTCACGTTTCATGAAAACGCCCCATGGCTATTGACCTGGGACTTGTCAGTCAGGCGTCCCAATCGACGTCTTGGATTGCTGCTTCGCTCACCCGCGCGAGTTGATGCTCGAACTTGTCCAGCACACTGTAAAAAGTCTCGAGTTCTTCGGGCGTCAGACACGATTCCAATTCCTGCAGAAATTTCATTCTGGCAGGCGAAATGGCATTGAACAGTTTGGCGCCCGCGGGGGTGAGCGACATGAGCGTTTTGCGTTTGTCTTGCGGGTCTGCCCTCGTTACGACGTAGCCTCGATCTGCCAGAAGCGTCACGGCACGGCTGATCGTTGCGGCGTTCATACCCGCCAGTTCCGCAATTTCGGTATTGGCGAGCGGCCCGCATGTTGCGAGCAGCACGATTATCCGCCATTCGCGAACCTTCAGTGGGTCGCCGTTGGTGGTCGCCGGATCGAACGCTGCCCCGCTTGTCCCCTCGCCAACGAAACCAACCCGTATAGCAAGCCGGTGAATTCGGAATGGCAAGTACCGCGCCAGATTGATCACGGAATCGACATTGACTCCTTTGGGGACCGCTCTTTGCCGTTTCAAGAACGGGTAGATATCCCGCAGCTTTTCTTGTTCCTCGGCCATCGCACCGCCCTTCCGACATTAAATAGCTCCTTAAGTTCCACGTGTTGCAGTGCGCGCTCAAGAGAGCTCTGGCAGCAGTTGCTATCGAGCAACACATACACGCAAATCATTTCATATGAAAGATATTCTTTGCGGATGAAACGAAATTGTGCGAGGCGTGGAATACGCACAACAATGTTTGGCGTTAGAAAATGAAGATCCATGCCTCGGGGAGGAACACTGATGGCGCACTCGAAACACCTTCTGACTACATCCTTGCTCGCAATGATTATTGCGAGCGGCACGGCGGCCTACGGGCAAGATGCAACCGCTCAAAGTGGGGGTGACGGCGAGTCCCGTTTCCAACTGGACGTCATCACTGTGACCGCACGCCGCGTTGAAGAAACGCTCCAGGATACGCCGATCTCTGTCACCGCCATCAGCGCGCTTGAGCTGGAAGACCGCGGTATTACCCAGATTGACGGAGTAGGAGATTTTGCGCCGAACGTGAATTTCTCCTCGGCTGGCACAAGTTCTGGTTCGAGCTCGGCTGCGGTCGTCTTCATCCGCGGTGTTGGCCAGAATGATTTCATCCCGACAACCGAACCGGGCGTCGGCATTTATGTTGACGGCGTCTACTATGGTCGGACAGTGGGTTCGGTCCTGGATTTGTTGGAGCTTGAGCAGATCGAAGTGCTTCGTGGTCCGCAGGGCACACTATTCGGTCGGAACACGATTGGCGGTGCGATCAATCTCACCACACGCGCGCCCGCCGATCAGTTCGGTGGCCGGATCATGGCTACGGTAGGGTCTGACAATCAGCTGTATCTCCAAGGGGCTGCCGACATCCCGCTTTCTGATACGTTGGGTATGTCTGTCGCGTTCATGAACAAGACGCGCGACGGTTACGTGACCCGGTTGGACGGTGTTGATCAAGGCGATGAGGATGTGACTGGCGGCCGGTTCTCGGTGGCCTGGGAGCCGAGTGATGTCTTTCGTGCACGGTTCACGCTTGATGGCGTGCAGGAGCGCGAAGAATCGGCACCGGAAGTTCTGTTGAATGCACAGGAAAGCGCTCTGTTTCCTACCTTCTTCAACAACAATCTTTTTGGCAATGGCTCGAGTGACCCAGCTTGCGCGGGCGCTGGCGGAAGCGATACATCCAACCCGGCCTGCTATAATGACCAGTTTGTTCTGGGGCCCTATGCGAGCGCGGAAGACGGCCCCTCCCGGAGTAATGTTGACGCCTGGGGCACCAGCCTGAACATGGAAATGGATGTCAGTGACAACTTCGTCCTGAGGTCAATAACGGCTTATCGCAAACTGGATGCGGAGCTGGCGAGATCGGCTGACGGGTCGCCCTTCGACCTCTTCTCCACCGAAGACGTCTATTCGCAAAACCAGTTCAGTCAGGAAATTCAGCTGAACGGGGCCGCCTTCGATGATCGCCTGAACATCGTTTCCGGCCTCTACTACTTCAACGAAAGCGCGAGCAATTTCGCCAGCGTAAATCTCGTGCCGCCGACCGCACCTTTGAGGATCGGTGGTGATGTCAATAATGAGAACTTTGCTGTCTTCGGTGAGGCGACCTTCGACATCACAGACCGGCTCACCATTCTGGGCGGTCTTCGTTACAGTAGCGAAGACAAGACCTATGATGCGACCTCTCTTCGCGGTTTCGGTGGGGCACCGACAACGAATATTCTCACCGGCGATGCCGACGGGGTGCAAAGCCGCAGTGATGACAGAACGACTTGGCGTCTTTCGGCTAGTTATGACTGGACCGATGAGGTGACCACCTACGTCACTGCTTCAACAGGGTTTAAAAGTGGAGGGTTTACCCTTCGCCTGACGAACCCCAACACCGTCATTCCGCAATTCGGGCCTGAGTTCGTGGAGCTCTTGGAAGTTGGCCTTAAGGCCGAATTCCCAAGCGCCGGGCTGCGGATCAATGCCGCGGTATTTGCCAGTGACTATACTGACATCCAGCTCGACGGTGTTGTCCCTGGTGCTTTCGGTACCGTTACATTCAATGGTGGTGATGCCGAGATCAACGGTGTCGAAGTCGAGTTCGAGTGGGTGGCGACAGGTAATCTGAAGCTATTCGGGTCGCTCGGACTGCTCGATGCAAAATATACACGCCTGAATGCTGGCTCTTTGGTGACCACAAATGATGAGCTCATTCGGGCACCTGACGTAACCGCCTCACTCGGCGCCTCGTATTACATCGACCTCGGCGATATGGGCGGCCTGACGCCGCGACTGGATATTACCTACCGAGGTGACACACAGTATGAGCCGGTCAACGCGCCGTTCGCCGCTCAGGAAGCGTTTGCTGTGGCGAACTTCAATCTCGGTTGGGAGCCGAATGACGACTGGCGGCTCAACCTTGGCGTCCAGAACGTTACTGACGAAGTGTATCTGATCTCTGCCGACTCCAATCCGACTATCGGATACGACCTTGGTATATTCGCCCGTCCACGTACGTGGTCGCTCAGTGTTGAGAGGCGTTTCTAGGGACTACCCTCCGAGTCGAAGCTGGTCTGTGCCCCCAATCCATCGGAGGCGCAGGCCAGCTTCTTTTTTGCAGGCGGATTGCCGGTCAAGCGACCGCCTGGGGTAGCGGAAGGCACAGACATGAAGCGAAACCTACTCAAAGCCCTCGGCCCTGGTATTCTTTTTGCCGGCGCTGCTATCGGCACTTCCCATCTTGTCCAATCGACCCGAGCGGGTGCGGTTTATGGGCTCGCGCTTATCGGTGTGATTTTACTGGCCAATTTGATCAAGTACCCGGCCTTCCGGTTCGGCCCGCGCTATGTCGCTGCGACAGGGCGGTCGCTTGTGGAGGGCTACAGAACAATGGGACGCTGGGCTGTGCTGCTGATTTCCATCAGTCAGCTGGCGATCCAATCGATCGTTATTGCTGCGATAGCGATTACCACAGCCGGGATTGCAGCATCAATCGTCCCGACAACACTTGATAGCAGGGTCGTCGCAGCGCTGTTGGTTTTGACTTCGATCCTGGTACTGAAGTCGGGCGGATACGGGCTCCTCGACAAACTTACCAAGGTTTTCATAGCGGTCCTGACGATTGCAACCGTCGCCGCGACAATACTTGTACTGCCGCGCATCGACTACTCGACCCTGGCGCTATTGCCGCCCAATCTCGATGCCGCAACATTCGCATTCATGGTCGCGTTGATGGGCTTCATGCCCTCCGCAATGGATCTGTCCATCCTTCATTCTTTGTGGTCAGTCGCGAAGGCTCGGCAAACGGGCCGTATCGCGACCACAGAAGAAGCGATGTTTGATTTCAACATCGGATACATTGGGTCGACCGTATTGGCGATCTGCTTCGTCCTGATGGGAGCCGGCGTGATGTACGCCGCCAGCATATCTCCCGCAGATGGTGCTGTTCCATTCGCGTCCCAAGTGATCGCTCTTTATACCAGTAGCCTCGGGGAGTGGAGTGGAATTCTTGTCGGCGTGTCCGCCTTCGGAGTCATGTTCACAACGCTGATTACGATTCTGGACGGAATGCCCCGCGTGCACGCTGCCGCTTGGTTGACCCTGACCACGCCTTCTGGTCGCGTCGAGAAACAGCTCGATGGTTCCTGGCTTCTTCTGGTCGTGACGATCGGCATTTCGCTGCTTTCAATCGTGATCCTTTTCAAGTTCATGGGGAGCTTCAGGGAGTTCATAGATTTCGTCACGATCTCTGCTTTTGTCGTTGGGCCGTTGATTGGCTTGTTCAATCACATCGTCGTTATGGGCCCCGACGTTGCGCCGGAAGACAGGCCTTCTCTGATCATGAGGGTCTGGAGCGCGGTGGCGATAATCATCTTGAGTGCGGTGTCGATTGCCTATCTTGTGTCGCGCTTCTCAGGCGGTTTGTAGGTCATGGAGGCGGGCATCTACCGCGAGTTGGCGCTGGAGCTTGAAAGGGCCGATGCAGAGGCGCGGCCCATTCCTCAGATTTCGGCACGATATCCGGACATGACGATCGAAGATGCCTACGGCATTCAGTCTGCCTGGATGGAGCTGAAGTACGAACAGGGGCGCACGAAGGTTGGCCGAAAAATTGGTCTCACATCCCGTGCAATGCAACGCGCGTCGGGGATTTCAGAACCCGATTTCGGCGTCATCCTCGACGATATGATTTATTGGTCTGGCCAGACCATACCGACATCCAAGTTCATCGTGCCGCGTATCGAGGTCGAAATCGCATTTATTCTTGAGCGGCCATTGCGAGGGCCAGGCTGCACCTTGTTGGATGTTCTGGACGCCACGAAGTATATCCTGCCGGCGCTTGAGCTGATTGATGCGCGGGTCGAAATCGAAGACCGGGATACTGGCAAGCGACGGAATGTCCGAGACACCATCTCCGATAATGCCGCAAACGGTGCGGTCATCCTTGGGGGGGCGCCCTGCCGTGTTTCGGATGCTGATCTGCCCCGGATTGCAGCGAGTTTGCGCAGGAACGCCGTTATTGAAGATTCCGGCGTCGCTGCGGCAGTCCTGGACCACCCGGCAACAGGGGTGGCCTGGCTGGCCAACAAGCTCGCTCCTTTCGATGCCGAGTTGTCGCCGGGGGAAATTATCTTGAGCGGCTCTTTCACGGCGCCCGTTGCAGCGCGCCCGGGCGATGTTTTTTATGCGGACTATGGCCAATTGGGGGTGGTCGCCATCGACTTCTCGAGGGATGACCAATGAGGCGCGTACCATTCAAATCCAGACTGGCAATACAATCGCCGCTTTACGGAATTTGGGCAGCGCTTGGTGAGGCGGTGACAGCTGAGGTGTGCGCTGCTGCCCGGTTTGACTGGATCTGTATCGATGCAGAACACGGGCCGAACTCGACCAGGTCGGTGCTGGCGCAGCTTCAGGCCGTTGCGGCCTATCCCGTTGATCCGGTTGTGAGGCTCCCCAACCACGATAGGAGCCTGATCAAGCGCTACCTGGATATCGGAGCTACAAGCCTTCTTGTGCCGTTTGTAGATAGCGCTGAGCAGGCCGCTGATATCGTGTCGGCAACGCGCTATCCACCGATGGGGCAGCGAGGGGTTGGTGCAGGCTTGGGGCGGGTTAGCGCGTGGGGTGCTGATGCGGACTACCTCACGGTCGCGTCCGAAGCGGTTACGGTTATTGCCCAGATCGAGTCAGAGCAGGGTTTGCAGTCGTTGGAGCGGATCTGCGAGACGCCGGGTGTCGATGCTGTGTTCTTTGGTCCGGCTGATATCGCCGCGTCATTGGGCGCCCTTGGCGATGTCGGGAACCCCAAGGTCTGTGCAGCGGTTCTGGGTGGCATCGAAACGGCGACGGCACTCGGTATGCCGTCCGGAGTTTATACAAGTGACCCAGGCTTCATTTCTGCAGCTCGCAAGGCTGGTACGAGCCTGATCGCGGCTTGTTCCGATGTGTCCTTGCTCGCTGGCGGCGCACGCGAGGCGCGTGCTCGTCTCATGTCAGACTAGTCGGGTTCGCGTCGCGCGAGAGAGTTTTCGATGTGCTCGGAAAACTGCAAGGCATGTGAACTGATTTCCCTTGTGCGCGGCAAGTACAGGGACACTTTGCGCACAATCAGAGGGTCTGTGACGGGCCTGGAAACCAAACCCATCATGTGGGCCAATGGAGCGACATAGTCTGGTGAGTATGTGATTCCCAACCCGGCCGCCGCCAAGCCCAGGGCTGTGCTGATATGTTCGACATGCAATGCAGGGTGGGCCGTTACGCCTGTCTTTTGCTCTATTCTTGGATTGACCGACTCCAGATGATCTGAGCCGGCCGCATAGAGCGTGTGGCTGGCCAGGTCCGGCCAGCAAATGCTCGGTTGAAAAGCAAGCGGATAGGCCGGGTCCATCCACAACACCCAATCGGTGTCGTACAGGTCATTGCGCATAACCGTTTCTCCCACCGGCCGATCCGGACCGAGGGCGATTTCGGCATCGCCAAAAGCGACCCTGTCGGCCATCCACTCCACTCCGGTATCGACAATTCGGATATCGACCGATGGCGCAACCGCGCGGAAAGACGAAATCAGTGGCGGCAGAATTGCCGCGCTGATAGCGAGGGGCGCTGCAATTCGAACGATATCCCGGGAGCCCGATTTCACGTCTTTGGCAGCCTGCCTGGCATGTTCAAGCTGTCGGCTAACCTGTAAGGCCGCCGGCAAAAAATCTCGGCCTTGACGGGTGAGCTTCACGCGCCGCGTTGTGCGTTCAAACAATCTGAATTCAAGCGCGTTTTCCAACTCACTGATTAGATTGCTCACAGCCGACGGCGTCAAATTCATAGTCGCCGCGCACTCCTTGAAGCGTCCGCACTCTGCGACGCGAATGAAAGCCTCCAGCTGACGCGGAGTGAAGTGCATGATTCCCCTCCTCCTCCCATTGTTTCGAAAAATTATATTATCGACAAATTTATTTCGTTTGAAAGGATAATGTGGGGTGGCCATACAGGGTGGAGACGCAGCGAGGCATCCATGATTTCAATAAGCGGGCACACCGTATCGTCTTCCCACTATATCAACGGCGAGCGCGTTGAGGGGGAAAGCCAGTTCGAAGTATTTTCTCCCATAGACGGTCGCGAGCTTGGCAGCGTGTCGGTAGGATCATCCGATCACGTCCATGATGCAGTGAGCGCAGCTGAGGCGGCCTTCGAGCAGTGGAGTGGTTTGGGCGCGGAGGGCCGGCTCCCATACTTGCAGCGGTTTGCCGAAGAAATCGGCAAGCGCAAGGACGCGCTTTGCGATGTTGAATCGACGGACGCGGGAATTCTGCTCTCGCGGATGCGCCATGGGGTCATCCCTCGCGCAATGCTCAACATTACTTGGTTCGCGGAAGCAGCCCGGACGCTGCAAGACCACACGATTGAAACCCCGCAAGCGACCCATTTTGTCCGGCACGACGCTGCCGGCGTTTGTGCAATCATCACGCCTTGGAACGCCCCGCTTATGCTCGCAACCTGGAAAGCGGGACCTGCGCTTGCTTCTGGGAACACGGTGGTTTTGAAACCCGCGGAATGGGCTCCTCTGTCTTGCTCGCTCCTGGCGGACGCTGCGGATGCAGCCGGCCTGCCGCCCGGTGTATTTAACGTGGTGCAAGGTGAGGGGGCGTCGACCGGCGCCGCGCTCGTGTCCGACAAGCGTCTCGCACGTATTTCCTTTACCGGTTCAGGCCGCACCGCAAAGCAAATCGGCACCACGGCGGTCCAGAATTTGACGCCTTGCAGCTTCGAACTTGGCGGTAAATCGCCCTTTATTGTGCTTGAAGGTGCCGATCTCGATCTGGCCGCTAAAACCGGCGCACTAATGTACCGCAACGCGACGCAGGTGTGTCTCGCTGGAACCCGGTTTCTCGTTCACGAGACGGTGGCGGACGCGTTCACGGAACGTCTTAAATCCTATGTCTCGGAGCTAAAGGTTGGGGACCCAAGAGACCCGGACACCGAAGTCGGCCCGCTCATCCACCCACGCCAGCTGAATACCGTCGAAGCGTATGTGGATCGCGCCGTCGAAAATGGCGCAACCGTGCTCTGGGGGGCAGGGCGTCACGAGGCTGGCGACCTCTTTTATCAGCCGACCATGCTGAGCGATGTTCGCCAGCACGACGATATTGTTCAGCAGGAAGTTTTTGGCCCGGTTCTTGTGCTTCAGACTTTCCAGAATGACGATCAAGCTATCCGCATGGCCAATGACGTTTCTTATGGCCTGGGCGGCGTTTGCTTCGGAAGCGCAGAGCATGCGCAAGCTGTCGCCGAGCGGGTCAGAACGGGATTCATTTGGGTCAACTCATTCGGGATCCGGGATCTGGAAGCGCCGTTCGGCGGAATCAAACAGTCCGGGATCGGCCGAGAAGGCGGAGCGTGGAGCTTCGAGTTTTTCTGCAACATCAAGGACGTTGTGGTTCCCAAAAAGCCGTTTCAGCCAAGCTTCGCTCATCGCTAGGAGGCCGGCATCGTGACCCGAAAATCACAACGCAACGGACAGATCGTTGGCGCGGCGTTGGTTTCGCACCATCCAGGGCTTACCCAGGACAAGGCATTCCGGGTTCGGGCTGGCGATGGCCGGGATTCTGATCTCATCGCCGGCTATGAACGCTTGCGAGACAAGCTGGATGCAGTTCGTCCGGATGTGCTGGTGATCATAGACACGCACTGGTTCACCACGGGCTACCACCTGATCGATGCCGGCGCTTCATTTGAGGGTGAGTACACATCTGACGAGATGCCCTGGTATCTCAAAAACAAGCCGTACAAGTACGACGGCGTACCCCACCTTGCTCACCTCTGCCAGGAGGTCGCCGAAGAACAGGGTGTGATGGCGATGGCGGTCGATGAGCCGGGCATGGGTCGCCAATACGCAACAATCAATATCGTCAATGCTATCGGTCAGGGCGAACCTGTTCTGTCGGTCAGTTGCTGTCAGAACGCCCGGAGCGAAAACTTCCTGCAAATGGGCAAAGTACTTGGCGAGGCCATACGGCGGGGCGGCCAGAAAGTGGTGATCCTGGCGTCTGGCGCCTTGAGCCACAGATTCGTGAATATCGACTGGCAACAAGTCCATCCGCGCATCTATCACCCCGATAATGTCTCCTCGGCATACAACCGAGAGAGCGATCTGCGTGCGATCGAATTATTCAAGCAGGGGCGGCATGACTTGATCCTCGAACGATTTGACGAGGAGTATCGTCAAACGCCCTGGGAGGCGCTTGGAGGCCATTATCTTCAGATGATTGGAGCCTTGGGCGCGCAGGCGTGCCGGGCACGGGGCGAGCCGTTGTGTGAGTACGAAAACGCACGCGGCACAGGAAACATTCATATCTGGTTTGAGGTTGATCATGAACGTACTTGAAGGGCCGCGCCGGGAGCGTCGTCGCATAATGCTTGGTGGGAGCGCCTATTGGACAAGCGTTGACGGTGACATGCTCCAGCTTGATGATGGCCGCCGCGTTGCGATTGATGCTGTTCAGCATCTACCGCCCTGCGCTCCGAGCAAAATTATTTGCCCGCATTTGACCTATGCTTCACGCGGTCTGGAAACGCGGAACAAGCGGCAACCGACGCCGACGCCTACATATTTCATGAAGCCGATCACCGCGCTGAACGCGCATGGGGGCGAGGTGTTGAGGCCTGCAGATTGCCGTTATCTCAATTATGAGGGGGAGTTTGCAGCGGTCATTTCGAAGCCAACGCGGAATGTTACGCCTGATGAGGCTTGGGATCACATCGCAGGTTTTGCACCGGCGCTCGACATGGGCCTCCACGATTTCCGGGACACGGATGCGGGATCGATGCTGCGGGTGAAAGGCGGTGACGGGTTCTTGCCTCTGGGCCCAGGTCTGGTCGCCGGCGTGGATCCTAGGGAACAAACGCTGCGGACCTACAGAAACGGAAAGATTGTCCAGGAGGCATCGATCGCAGAGGAGCTTATCTGGGGGCCTGATTACATGATTGCGGACCTGGCGAGGCACATCACCCTCATGCCGGGCGATATCATACTGACCGGAACCCCCTGTCATTCGCGGCCCTTGGACGTCGGCGATCAGATTGAAGTCGAGATCACGTCAATCGGCAGGCTGAGCGCCCACATCGCGGAAGCGCCAAGCCCCCGCGCGGGTATCGGACATTTGCCTCTCGATAGTGAAGAGGCGCGCCGAGTGGCATTGGGTGTCGACGAAAGAGTGCCCGAACGCCTCAAGGAGAACTATCGCAAGGCGGCCGTGAACGGCCCGGTGCGATCGTGAAAATTGCACTGCCGCCATGGGCACATGGCGGCAGCCTGC
>Ga0316204_10004773_pt1 | contig 23722 bp, 23 predicted proteins | sample 6monrhotite_MG_2_FD_205661 | JGI IMG/M metagenome (GOLD analysis project Ga0316204, IMG submission 205661) | Microbial mat bacterial communities from mineral coupon in-situ incubated in ocean water Damariscotta River, Maine, United States -... | ecosystem: Environmental > Aquatic > Marine >... | reverse complement strand
CATTTTCAGCGATGTCAGGTGCCTTGATTTTGATGTCGCCGCTTGGGCTTGTATCAGCACTGCCCATAAGGCCACTTAAAGCATCCTGGATACTCTTGGATTCAAAAGCGCCTTTTGGCCAGGCCGCCAGTACGGCACTTGGACTTAACAGTCCGGCACTTACCGCAACAGCAACTGTGCTGCCAGCTAAGGTGCCTTTCATGAAGGTTCTACGTTGCATTTGGATTCTCCCCAAATCGTTAATTATTTTAAAGTGTGTGTGCCCATTCAGTGAGGGCATCGATTTCTTTATCTGACAGCATTTCGTGTTTACCGAAAGGTGGCATTGCAGTATTGGGATTATTCTTGGTTGCATCCGCAATCTGTGCACGAAGTACAGCCTTGTCAGGAAAGCGAGCTTTCATGGCGACAAGGGGTGGTCCCATATTGCCTGGTAGGCTGGCACCTTCATAGCTGTGACACGCAAAACAGTTACCTTTTTTACGATTCTCTGCAACTTTTTTGCCTTCGGCTACTTGGTCTGCAACAGCAATTTGTGGCGTGATAGCCAAAGCACCGAGCAATACCGCGACAGCACTGGAAGCGGCGATCAGTTTGGCGGGTTTCCGCATGGTCTCCTCCTAAAAAATATTTATAACTAAAGGTACGGCTTTTACACCGAATAATTATTATGCATATAACGACACAAAAAACGCCATACGCTTTGGTGTCTAGCATACAGAAAAGGTATTGAATCGCAAGGGGTAAAAGAAAGTTTAGTTAATTAGAAAACACTGAAATACTTAATCGGATTAAAGATTAAACAATTAGCCTTATTGGTTATTTAAGGCGTTTAGTTGCAGCAACTCTTCTTTGAATTCAGACTGGCGTGCTTCAATTTGATTAAGTCGATAAAAATCTACATTTGATGTCTTAAGTGCCAGGTCAAGTTGTTGTATCGCCTGATGGATTTGTCCTATTTGATAGTAATATTCTGCCATGGCCTGGTGTGAAGCCGTTTGATTTCCCAGTAGTGATTCGGTTTTTGATAGCAGGCGGAAAAAAACGGGTTGTTCTGAATGTTTTTTCAAATAGTGGTTTAGAATTTTCTGTGCCTTTGTGGCTCGGTTAAGTTTAATTAATGCATTAGTGTAATCATGTATGAGGGCTGGATTGTCAGGGTAAAACTGTAGCAGCTCATGATATTGCTTAATCGTTGCTTCCGGATTCGATTGAATCCTGGCTTGCAAAATAGCGAGTTGTATCGTCAATTGTTGTGCATGAGATTTTTCAAGTTGCAGGGATGATTGTTGTGCAGCCTTGAAATCGTTATTTTCCAATTGTGCAAGCAAGTAGCCATATTTCGTGCCGAGACTTGGTGGTGATGAGTTTTTGTATTGTAATTGATAGGTACTTAAAATATCTAACGGTCGTTCAGCACTAAGCACCTGCAGACGGTTATGTATGAGTGTGTAATTTAGATTATCTTTTTTGATTTTCAGTTTGAGCTGACTCGCTCGGTGGTGAGCATCCGTAATCCGATTGACATTGACAGGATGGGTTCGCAAAAATTCGGGCGCCTGCGATCCATACAATCGGGATTGGTCATCGAGGCGTTTAAAAAAATCTGCCATGCCGAGAGGGTTAAAGCCGGCATCTGCCAACAGACGAATACCAATTCGATCAGCTTCGCGTTCATTGGATCGGGTAAAACTTAGCTGCCGATCTACCTGAATGGCCAGAGAGCTGGCGATGGCTGCTTGTGTGACTTGAGCATCTCCCAGCACGGCAGCGGCGATAATGGCCGCGATTACCGGTATCTGACTCGTTGTTTGGTGGGCATAGGCGCGGGAATGGTGCTTTTGAGTGACATGGGCAATTTCGTGTGCCATTACGGCTGCCAATTCATCTTCACTACGGGAGGAAAGAATAAGTCCGTAGTTAATACCAATATATCCTCCGGGTAGAGCAAACGCATTGATAGATTTGTCGTTGACAAGAAAAAAATGAAATTCATGTTCGGTTTCGCTATGTGCGGAGAGCAATTGGTAACCAAGCTTGTTTATATAGTCATTGGCGAGTAAATCATCGACCAGTGCGCCCGCTCGCCGTAGGTTGCGCATGACGGCTCGCCCTGTGCGGCGTTCATCTACAGGAGAGGGGGTATTGGCAACACCACCAATATCAGGTAAATCAGTGGGTTGTGAATATGTTGGGGCAGCGGAGAAGAGTAGTACCACTGCTATGTATGTCCTGAAGATGTGAGAAACCATAAGATTATTTTATTTTCCTGCTTCGGTGTAAGCATACTATTTAATACGAACGGGTCACAAACTCATTTGTTTACAGATAAGATTCCCGTACAAAATTAATCAGATAATAGTAGAAAGTTACTAACTAACTGATATTATGATACAAACATAAGCTATGAGTTCAATTCGGATTTATTCTGCAATTATTTTCGGATATTTGGTATAAAGTCGAAATGGATAAAAGTTGTGTTCTGAACACAGTTATCATATAAGTACAGAATTGATTTCTAATAAAGGGCCCTCGGGTTACCTGCGTACCAACAAGCTAAACTAGGAGTAAAAAATGGCTAATTTTGATCAAGAACTCGATGCGACAGGTTTGAATTGTCCACTACCAATTCTGCGTGCTAAAAAATCTCTGGCAGCACTGTCTGCCGGTCAAGTCCTGCATATTATTGCGACTGACCCTGGTTCTGTAAAAGATTTTGAAGCCTTCGCTAAGCAAACAGGCAATGAATTGATGGAATCCAAGGAAGAGGGCGGTAAGTTCTTCTTTCTTATCAAGAAGGTATAAGAAACAGGATTGCTGGATTTAGACTACCTTCGCTAATTAATATACAGCGAAGGTAGTTATTCTTACACACCCAAGCCAACAGAAGTTAGTAAATAACCCCTTCCCCCAGTCTGCTTCAAAACATTTCCCAATACCTAACATAGATTACAAACCGAGGACTTTAAGCAGTCTAAACGGCAGTCATTTTTTTGAATGTTGTAAAGTTAGTCACAGGACGTATAGTATCTCTAGTGAAAGGATTTGAGCATGAAATCATTAGGGGGCAAGGTATGAAAAATAATAAAACTTTGAATTTGATTCTCTCTTTTTTGACGGCTGCACTAAGCGGATTATACGGCCTGAACGCTAATGCGGCAGGGTTTGCCTTAATTGAAAATGGCGCGAGTGGATTGGGGAACTCCTATGCCGGTGCTGCCGCCGTTGCGGAAGATGCCAGTACGGTTTATTTTAATCCGGCAGGTTTAACAAAATTAAAAGACAAGCAGTTTGTCTTCGTGGGTCATTACATCGATACCAAAGTTGATTTTACCAACGCTGGTTCAGTCGCGACGGTGGGCGGCGGTGCCATATCAGGCCCCAACTCCGATGGTGGTAAATCTTCTATTGTCCCCAGTTTCTTTTATGCCGATCGGCTCAATAACGACTGGACCTACGGTCTCGGTATTACCGTGCCGTTCGGCCTGGGGACTGAATATGATGAAAACTGGGTTGGCCGTTATCATGCGGTGAAATCAGAAATCAGCACAATTAATATCAACCCGTCCGCGTCGTTTAAAGTGAATGACAAGTTGTCGGTAGGTTTTGGGATTAACGCCCAATACATTGACGTCACCCTCACCAGCAAACTGGATTCAGCTGCTATTTGTCAGGCCAGATTGGCGCCATTGGCTGGTGCCCTGGCAACAGCATGCACGAACGCTGGTCTCACAGTTGCAAACGTGGGTGTCAGCACCTATGACAGTTCACAAAGTATGACCGGTGACGACTGGAGTTTGGGTTGGAATGTCGGCCTATTGTATGACCTGAGTGATAGCACTCACCTGGGTCTGTCTTACCGCTCGAATGTCGACCACAAGCTGATGGGGACGGTAGACTTTACTACTAATGCCGGTCTACAGGCTGTACTGAATGCCGCAGGAAGCAGCTCCTTTAGTGACACCGGTATCACGGCTGGCATTGATCTGCCGGAATCAATAGCACTAAGCATAAGTCATAATGTAAGCAACAACTGGGTGATTATGGCGGATGCGACCTGGACCAAATGGGATCGCTACGACGAACTGGTCGTCGATTTCGATAACCCAGCACAGGCAACCTCCACCTCGGCAAGAAACAGCGAAAATAGCTGGCGTTATTCTGTGGGTGCCAGCTACAAACCGGATGAAAAGCGGGTGTACCGCTTCGGTCTGGCGCTGGATGAAACTATCATCCCCAGCGCAGCCTTGCGGCCCGCGAGTAGTCCGGGAAATGATCGTCTGTGGGTAAGTCTGGGTTATGGTTACAAGGCATCAAAAGAAATTCAGTATGACATTGGTTATGCCCATTTATTTATAGACGATTCGAACATTAATAATGCACACGCGCTTTTTGGAACAATCAATGGTCGCTATGAGCAAAGTGCCGACATTCTCAGTGTGCAAGTCAGCTGGAATTTTTAAGATTGGCCCCACCTAAGCCAAAATGGCTAAGGTGGGAATTTTTGTTAAAAAATAAACAATGACTTATATTCAAATAAGCCAAAATTTTGGCTTGACTCTTTAGCACTTGTCGTCAAGAATCGTTGATAGATGCACCTCTTAAGTGTTGCTTAAAAGAAACAAAATGTTGTTATAATACAACAGTCAGTTGTTGAAATTTAGTGTCTCTCAGCTTGTATCTTTAAGGATCAAAGGATTTATCCGAGCAATAGATAATTTATTATTCCCGATGATGTATTGGGAATAACTGTTCGAGGTTAAGGCCATATGAGTACAGTAGCTCCATTACTTCAACCACTTGCTTCTTATGAGCAAACGGAATTAAAAAATCTGCTCGCTCATTATCCCGAGTTAATCGAAAATGCGGATGCGGCTTGTTGGGAAATGCTCAAAAGTGCCAAGGTGCATGCTTGTACGGCAAACACGGTTTTGTTTCATGAAGGCATGGAATGCCAGCACTTAATGCTTATTGTTGAGGGCTCGGTACGCGTTTATAAACATTCAGATGAAGGTCGAGAAGTCACTCTGTACCGTGTTGAACCAGGCCAGCTCTGTATTCATAACCTGAATAACCTCGTCGATGGTATCCAATTTTCGATTACGGCCAGTTCGGAAACCGTGATGCGTGGCCTTGTTATATCCAAAACCGCTTTTCATAAGGCTTTGGCAGAATCGAGAACCTTTCGTAATTACGTTCTGCGTAATTTAACCGAACGCATGGCACACATGGCGAATCTTGTTTCAGGATTTGCTTTTGATCGATTAGATTTACGCGTGGCCTGCTGGTTAAATCAACAATTTGAGCGTAACTGTGGTCACCCGGTTCAGGCAACGCATAGCGATATCGCTCATGAGCTTGGTACGACCCGAGAAATGATTAGTCGCATTTTGAAAGATTTTGAACACAAACGCTGTATCCAGCTTGCACGTGGACGAATCCACTTACTTTGTAAGCATACCTTACATTTAGTCGGTGAAGGTAAAGGCAAAGTGCGTAAAGATTTTGTTACCTGATATAGATAAAGCCTTTATTTATGAATCTTTTTCGAAACCAAAAATTAATCTAATTTCCTGCTTTAGAAATCCGCAACACTTAGCTTCAGTAAACGCATTATGATGGATGATGTCAGAATGTTTTGCGACTTAAATCCAGTTATTTCATATGGTTAGTGGCAATTCATTTTATAGCTTCCACATTCAAATAAATCTGTTCTGTTCTGCCAGGGAAAGCCATTTTTCAAAATCAGTAAAAAAAATGGACTTATGTACTAAAAAGCACTGAACTAATTTCCCCAATCAGCACAATACACTCATTAGTCAAACAAAAACTCGGTAGAGTTAGAGGAAGTATTAATGAGCGAAAAGAAACTTGCCATCATTGCCACCAAAGGCACACTGGATTGGGGTTACCCGCCCTTCATTCTGGCGTCTACCGCTGCTGCGCTTGGTTATGAGGTACAAATATTTTTTACCTTTTATGGCCTGCAGTTGCTCAAGAAGAAAATGAACGTTCAGGTCAGCCCACTCGGAAATCCTGGCATGCCCATGCCTATGGGTATGGATAAGTGGTTCCCTGTTATTGGTACCGCCATCCCAGGCATGCAAAGCATCATGACCATGATGATGAAATCCAAAATGAAATCCAAAGGTGTTGCCAGTCTGGAGGAATTGCGTGAGTTATGTGGTGAAGCTGAAGTGAAAATGGTGGCTTGTCAGATGACCGTTGACCTGTTCGACATGAACCCTTCTGAATTTATCGATGGTATTGAATTTGGTGGTGCAGCAACATTTTTTGAGTTCGCAGGGGAATCGGATATTTGTTTGTATATCTAAACATATTTAAAAATTATAAAAGAAGTTATTGAGTTAAAACTTAAGGGTATTGAGGAGAATCAAAATGAAGAAGTTTAATAAAAGCCTAATGGCAGGGCTGGTAGTATCAGGATTGGTTGCTTCGTTTGGGGCAAATGCAACTAATGGTTATTTTTCGCATGGTTATGGTACGAAAAATAAAGGCTTGGCCGGTGGTGGTGTAGCATTACCACAAGATGCGATGGCAGCAGCAACAAATCCGGCGGGCATGGCATTTGTTGGAGCGCGTATGGATCTAGGGATTGCTGTATTCAGTCCAAGCCCACGCTCATATTCGACAACGGGCGGTTCAGGTTTGGCGGACGGCGCTTTTTGTGCGCCTGCTGGAGCCTGTCCTTTCACCATAGGTGGTTCTGCAGGTACACAGTCAATTGAAAGTGATAATGATTTCTTTTTAATTCCACACTTTGCTTATAACTGGCAACTGAATAGCGATAGTACTGCCGGCGTTACTGTATACGGTAATGGTGGTATGAATACTGAGTATGTAGGTGGTACAGCACAGTTTAACAATGGTGCTGGTTCGACAACCTCTGCAGCAGGGACATATGGTAACGGCACAGCAGGCGTTAATTTAGAGCAGTTATTCATTAATGCGTCTTATGCACGTAAGTATTCGGCAACCGGTTCGGTCGGCGCAAGTGCAATTCTTGCTTACCAACGTTTTGAAGCAAAAGGCTTAGGTAACTTTGCGGGTTTCTCTCTTTCTGGCTCGAACCTGACTAACAAAGGTGTGGATTCTTCTACTGGTTTTGGCTTAAAACTTGGCATTCAGGATGATATTGCACCCGGTGTCACTGTTGGTTTGTCATATCAAACTGAAATGGATATGGATAAATTTGACAAATATAAAGGCTTATTTGCAGAAGACGGTGGTTTTGACATACCTGCTACCGTAACCCTTGGTATAAACTGGAAAACATCTGAATCAACAAACCTGACGTTTGATGTGCAACAAATCTATTACAGTGATGTGAAAGCAATTGCTAACCCTATTAGCCGTCTAACTGATGGTAGTTGTGTCGCTGGTGCGCCAGCAACCGGTGCAGGCTGTCTCGGTGGTTCAAATGGCGCGGGTTTTGGTTGGGATGATATGACCATCTACAAATTGGGTTATCAGTGGAAGCAGGATGAGAAGATGACCTATCGCGCAGGTATCAGTGTTGGTGATCAGCCAATACCTAACTCCGAAGCGGTATTTAATATTCTAGCTCCAGCAGTAATAGAAACTCATTTGACGTTTGGCTTTACTATGAAGACGGGTAAGGATAGTGAATTCAACTTTGCTGGTATGTATGCTCCAGAAACTTCGATAACAGGTCCAAACGCATTTAACCCTGGCCAAAATATTACCCTGGAAATGACACAGCTTGAACTGGAAGCTAGCTGGGGTTGGAAGTTCTAAGTAATTGATTTGGAGTTTTATAAAATGTTAAAGGGCTATGTTATTCATAGCCCTTTTTCTTTCTAGAATACTAATTAGATAGAGGTTCTTGTATGAAATTACTAATCACAAGCTTTGTTTTGCTATTCGTTGCGAGTTTATCTCATGCAGCGGATACTTTGATAAAACCGTATTTTCAGGCAGATAAAATTGATGGCGACATATCGCAAGTTGTATCAGCCGTAAAACAAAAACTCACTGCCGGTGGCTTTGAGGTGGTTGGTCAGGTCTCTCCATACGCAGACACGGCGGTAGTGATTGCGACTAACGATGCACTTAAAGCAAATGCAGCAAAAACGGATTATGGGGTTTTCGGTGCAGGTCAACGTATTACTGTGACAAAAACAAAAAATGGTATTCAGGTGGCGTATACCAATCCAAGTTACATGGCACATGCCTATCGTATGAAATCAGATTTAGCCGATGTCACGACTGCTATGAACACGGCATTGGGTAATCAAGGTGAATATGGTCCCGATGAAGGGCTGACGAAAGAAGATCTTCGTGAGTATCATTACAAATTTTTGATGCCGTATTTTTATGACCGTCTGCAGCTAGCAGAACATGAAAGCCATGCTGATGCGATTGCAGCCGTAGAGAAAAACCTGGCAGCGAAGGCTGGCGGCGTCTCTAAAGTCTATCGTATTGATCTGCCTGGTCTTGAGAAAACAGTCATTGGCGTTCAAATGAGCGGCCCCGAAGAGAATGACTGTAGCGGTGACCAATACATCATGAGCCGTATTGATTTTAAAGAGCTGAAGTCTTCGGGCCATTTACCGTATGAAATGGTGATCTCAGGTGGTAACGTTTATGCATTACCGGCCGAATTTAGAATTGCCATCAGCTTTCCGGATTTATCGATGATGGGCAGCAATAGTTTTGCTTCTATCATGTGCGCGCCTTCAGCAATAGAAGAAGCATTGACAGCGGTTGCTGGTGGCAAGCCTGAAGAGTAAATTCATCCTGCCCAAGAGAACATTTGGCCGGTCTTTTTGACCGGCTTTTTTATGGTCGATAAGAAAAAATGAAAATTATGCGTGAATCGGGTAACATTTACGCCCTTTTGTCAGCAGCTCAGTGGAATTGAGTTGGCAACTAAAATTTACCTAACCTATTGAATCCAGGGGGATTAATGTTCAAGAAAGATATGGCCATCGCAGGCTTTGATGATGAATTATGGCAGGCGATCCAGGCGGAGGAAGTACGTCAGGAAGAGCATATTGAACTGATTGCCTCTGAGAACTACGCCAGCCCCCGGGTAATGGAGGCACAGGGTTCTGTGCTGACCAATAAGTACGCCGAGGGCTATCCCGGCAAGCGTTATTACGGCGGCTGTGAGAATGTCGATGTGGCCGAACAGCTGGCTATCGACCGAGTCAAACAATTGTTTGGTGCCGATTATGCCAACGTGCAGCCTCATTCCGGTTCACAGGCCAATGCAGCAGTGTACTTTGCCTTGTGTCAGCCGGGCGACACGATTCTCGGCATGAGCCTGGCCCACGGTGGCCATTTGACCCACGGTGCTAAGGTTAATTTTTCAGGTAAATTATTTAATGCCGTGCAGTATGGTCTTGACGAATCCACCGGTGAAATCGATTACACACAGGTCGAATCACTAGCGCGTGAGCACAAACCTAAAATGATTGTTGCCGGTTTCTCTGCTTATTCGAGAGTAGTAGATTGGCAGCGTTTTCGTGATATTGCGGATGATGTGGGTGCGTATCTGTTTGTTGATATGGCACATGTGGCTGGCCTGGTGGCGGCGGGTGTTTATCCTTCACCAGTGAATATCGCTGACGTTACTACATCAACAACGCACAAAACACTGCGTGGACCACGCGGCGGCATTATCCTGGCCAAATCGAACCCCGAGATTGAAAAGAAACTGAATTCCATGATCTTCCCAGGCACACAGGGTGGTCCGTTGATGCACATCATTGCGGCCAAGGCCGTTGCCTTTAAAGAGGCACTGCAGGACGACTTCAAAACCTATCAACAACAGGTCAGGGTCAATGCGAGCGCAATGGCCGATGTTTTTATCCAGCGCGGCTACGATGTTGTTTCCGGCGGTACCGACAATCACCTGTTTCTGGTCAGCTTTATCAAGGCGGGCCTGACCGGCAAGGATGTCGATGCCTGGTTAGGTAAATCGAACATCACCGTAAACATGAATGCAGTGCCAAATGATCCCCAATCACCGTTTGTGACCAGTGGTATTCGAGTGGGCACGCCTGCTGTCACTACTCGCGGTTTTAACGAAGCAGAGTGTCGTGATCTGGCTGGCTGGATGTGTGATGTTATCGATGCCAAAGGTGATGACAGAGTCGTTGCCGAAGTGAAAGCCAAGGCGCTCGATATTTGTAAACGCCTGCCAGTATATCAATAAGTGTAGGAGCGGACTTTGGTCGCGATAATGTTATTCGAAGCCTTATCGCGCCGAGACGGCGCTCCTACATAGGACTATAACGATGCACTGCCCATTTTGTGGAGCTGACGATACCAAGGTTATCGATTCACGCTTAGCCAGTGAAGGTGCATCGGTAAGACGGAGACGTGAATGTCAGGTATGTTCTGAGCGTTTTACAACGTTTGAAACAGCAGAGCTGGTGATGCCACGCATTATCAAGAGTGATGATCGACGCGAACCCTTTGATGAAGAAAAGTTAAGCTCAGGCATCTGGCGGGCACTGGAAAAACGTCCGGTGCAAACGGAAGATGTTGAAGCGGCCGTCAATCGTATTCTCAAACGCATACGTTCTTTGGGCGAACGTGAAATACCCGCCAACATTGTCGGTGGCTGGGTCATGGATGAACTCCGCGATTTGGATCAGGTTGCTTATGTTCGTTTTGCCTCGGTCTACCGAAGCTTTCAGGATGTTAGCGCCTTTCAGGAAGAGATCGATAAACTGAAAAATATTCCCACGCCGGAATTAAAAAAACGTCAGCATTCCTTATTGCCAGAAGATGAAAACAATGGCTGAGTTTAATGCAGATGATTTTTGTTTTATGTCACGCGCCATTGAATTGGCAAAGCGTGGTCTATACACAACCCATCCAAATCCGCGAGTCGGTTGTGTTCTGGTAAAAGACAATAAAATTATTGCTGAGGGCTGGCATGAAAAGGCAGGTGAAGCACATGCCGAGATACATGCACTGAAAAATGCAGGTGCAAATGCAAAAGGTGCAACAGCCTATGTCACACTGGAACCCTGCTGCCATCAGGGTCGCACACCAGCATGTAGTGAAGCCTTGATTCAAGCTGGTGTGATAAAAGTCATTGCTGCGATGCAAGATCCGCACGATAAAGTTGCTGGTCAGGGAATAGAACAGTTACAACAGGCTGGTATAGAAACAGCGGTAGGTTTGTTAGAAACCGAAGCACAGAAACTGAACCCGGGTTTTATTAAACGTATGCAAACCGGCCGCCCTTATGTGTGCTGTAAAATGGCCATGAGTTTAGATGGTCGCACGGCGATGGCGTCGGGTGAAAGCGAATGGATTACCGGTGATGCCGCACGAGCAGATGTGCAACATTGGCGTGCGCAGGCGGATTGTATTATGACGGGTATTGGTACAGTAATGCATGACAACCCACGCATGAACGTGCGGTTACCTCAAACAGAGAAACAACCATTACGTGTGGTGGTCGACTCAAATTTGCGTATGACTGCCGATAGAAAAATATTAGTACAAGCGGGTGAAACACTACTCTTTACCTGCGCGACAAATGCAGACTTAAATAATGCGGAAGTTGTTACGGTTGCATCGAAACAGGATCGTGTTGATCTCGAAGCCGTATTAGTTGAACTGGGTAAGCGTGAGATCAATGAAGTTCATCTGGAATGCGGGGCCACTTTAGCGGGAGCCATGTTGCAGGCAGAGTTAATTGATGAGCTGGTGATTTATATGGCACCTGTTTTAATGGGTGATACTGGGCGTGGTTTGTTTCATTTGCCTGGCTTAGAGAAAATGGCTGATAAGATATCACTGGATATTTTTGAGCAGCGACAGGTAGGCAATGATTGGCGTTTGCGGGCAAAAATTGTTAATTCATAATCAATAGTTGAATCATATATAAATAGTATAGCGATATGTTTACTGGCATCATAGAAGCGGTTGGCAAAATACAGGCCATTGAACCCAAAGGCGAAGATGTGCGTATGCGCATCAAGACCGGCAAGCTGGATCTTGGTGATGTGCAATTGGGTGACAGTATTGCCACTAATGGTGTTTGTCTGACGGCAATTGAATTACCGGGTGATGGATATGTCGCGGATGTCTCGGGCGAGACGCTCAGCAAGACAACATTGGATCGTCTTAAGGTCGGTACTCCAGTGAACCTTGAAAAGGCCCTGACACCGACGACACGACTTGGTGGTCATCTGGTCAGCGGTCACGTGGACGGTGTTGGTGAAGTCGTGTCACGTTCATCGGCAGGGCGTTCGATCAAATTTGTGATTAGAGTACCGAATGAACTGGCCAGATATATTGCACACAAAGGTTCGGTTTGTGTTGAAGGTATTAGTTTGACGGTAAATGAGGTGCGTGGTGCCGAGTTTGATTTGAATATCGTGCCACACACATTACAAGAGACGACCATGCAGCATCTGCAGGCAGGTAGCCCAGTGAACTTGGAAATGGATATTATTGCCCGCTATTTGGAACGCTTATTGTTAGGTGACAAAGCTTCTGATGCTAGTTCAACAGGAATTGGTGAACAGTTATTACGTGAATCAGGTTTTATGAAATGAATTTGAATAGTATTGAAGAAATCGTTGAAGACATTCGTCAGGGCAAGATGGTTGTTCTGATGGACGATGAAGATCGTGAAAATGAAGGCGATTTGATTATGGCGGCTTCCTGCGTGCGTGCCGAAGATATTAATTTTATGGCCAAGTATGGTCGTGGTTTGATTTGTCTGACATTAACGCAGGACCGTTGTGAAGAATTACAGTTACCACTAATGGTAACGGATAACAAAGAGAAACATTCGACGAACTTTACCTTATCTATTGAAGCAGCCAAAGATGTGACAACAGGTATCTCTGCTGCAGATCGTGCCACGACTGTACTAGCAGCTGTTGCTTCCAATGCAAAGCCTACTGATATTGTACAGCCGGGGCATATATTTCCTCTCATGGCACAACCTGGTGGTGTTATGACTCGGGCAGGGCATACCGAGGCGGGTTGTGATCTGTCACGTCTGGCCGGTTTGGAACCGGCAGCTGTCATTGTCGAAATTCTTAATGAAGATGGCACTATGGCACGTCGGCCTGATCTCGAGGTCTTTGCCCAGCAGCATGGTTTAAAGATTGGTACTGTTGCCGACCTGATTCATTACCGCATGCAAAATGAAAAGACGGTGGAACACGTTGCTTCATCGAACATGCCTACTGAACAGGGTGACTTCCGCCTGCATGCCTATCGTAATGGTATTGACGGACAGGTGCATATGGCATTGGTTAAAGGTAAAGTCGATGCTGGTGAACCGGTACTGGTACGTGTCCATGTAGAAAACAGTCTATGTGACATTTTTGCTAGTAAACGTAGTCACTGTGGCTGGCCAATACGAGATGCTATGCGGCGTATTGAGGATGAAGGCAGTGGCATTGTGATTATTCTACGACTGACCGAAGAATCGGATATGTTGGTGAATCAGATACGTAATTACGATAAAGAAGATCAAGGTGTTGATTTAACCGATCAAGATTATGCTGAAGATCTGCGTACCTATGGTGTGGGCGCACAAATTCTCTCTGACCTGGGTGTGAAGCAAATGCGCGTGTTGAGCGCACCGAAAAAAATGCATGCCTTGTCTGGTTTTGGTTTGGAAGTGGTTGAGTATGTCTACGACGAAAAATAGTCCTGGATTAATTTATTTACAGATGCAGTAAGGAAGACGTCATGAGTCAATACAAAACAATAGAAGGTGGACTGACGGTTAGCGGTTCAAGCTTTGGTATCGCAGTCGCACGTTTTAACAGCTTCGTCGTTGAAAGCCTGTTAGATGGTGCAGTGGATTGTCTGCAACGCCACGGCACTAAAGCTAGTGACATAGAGGTCGTTCGCGTACCAGGGGCTTTTGAATTACCGCTGGCAGTACAACGTATGGCAGCAAGCAAGAAATATGATGCGATTATTGCGTTAGGCGCAGTGATTCGCGGTGGTACGCCACACTTTGATTATGTCGCGGGTGAGTGTACCAAAGGTCTGTCCCAGGTCATGATGCAGCATGATGTCCCGGTCGCATTTGGTGTGTTAACGGTAGACACCATTGAACAGGCCATTGAACGCGCCGGTACCAAGGCGGGTAATAAAGGTGCCGAGGCCACAATGTCTGCGATTGAAATGGTCAACCTGTTGAAAAAAATCGATTAACTTCGGATATATTAATAATGAGTGTTTCCCGCACACGCGCCCGTCGTTTGGCGCTGCAAGGTTTGTACGAATGGCAGATGAGTGAAAACTCACCTGAAGAGATTTTTGCACGACTCAAAGATACCAAAGAAGCCAAAGGTATGGATGTCGATTACTTCCATGAGTTGATGCAAAAGGTTTCTGCTGAAGTTGAAACTTTGGATAAACAATTACAGTTATTTATGGAACGCGAGCTTGATGATGTCGACTGGGTTGAGCGAGCGGCATTGCGATTGGGTGCGTATGAGTTGATTGAACGGCAGGATATCCCCTATCGTGTTGCGATTAACGAAGCTGTCGAACTGACTAAACGTTATGGTGCCGATCAGGGACATAAGTTTGTGAATGGTATTCTGGATAAATTGGCTGCTGAAGTGCGTGCTATTGAGATAGCCGCTAAGGCCAAGAAAAAGACTTCTTGATTTTTCCTGTAGCAATAAGGCACATACATGCCTGAATTTGACATTATTCGTCGTTACTTTAAAGAGAAGGCAAAGCACAATGCTTCAGTCCAGGTTGGGATTGGAGACGATGCCGCAGTCCTCAATACCAAAAATGACGAGGAGTTAGTCGTGTCGGTTGATACTTTGATAGCTGGCGTCCATTTCCCAATAAATACATCTCCATTTGATATTGGTTATAAATCTCTGGCAGTAAACCTTAGTGATCTTGCCGCCATGGGCGCAACGCCACAATGGATGACTCTGGCACTAACACTCCCTCAAGTTGACGATGCATGGTTGAAAGCGTTTTCTAAAGGCTTGTTCACAATCGCAGATCAATATGATGTGGCGTTGGTGGGTGGTGATACGACACAAGGCCCAATGACCATTTCGATACAAATTGGTGGTTCAGTTAAAAAGGGTAAAGCCTTACTGCGTACGGGTGCGAGACAGGGGGATTGTATTGTGGTCACTGGGACACTTGGTGATGCCGCGAGAGGTTTACAGCTAATTGAGCAGGAGCATAATAAAATTAGCGAGAAGTTCATCGATCGACTTAATCGACCGCAGCCACGGGTTGCTGTTGGTCAGGCACTTATCGGTAGCGCTTCAGCCTGTATCGATATTTCTGATGGTTTATATGCAGACTTGTCGCATATTACCGAGGCCAGTGGTGTCGGAGCAGTCATTGAACTGGAAAAAATACCATTATCAAATATCTTGCAAAATGATAATATTTCCAATGATGAGAAGTATCGGCTGGCATTGGGTGGCGGTGATGATTATGAATTGTGTTTTACCATCGAAAAAGAAAAACTATCAGAAGTACGGGCCGAACTTGAGCGCCTGGGCGTAAGTTGTAGCGTGATTGGAGAAATTGTTCAGGGTAAACATCTGAGATTGACCTCGGCAGAGGGTAGAGAAATATTGCCTGATACTTTAGGCTATCAGCATTTCACCTAGAAGTTATTGTATGGATATTAAGCTTAAAAGAACGCCACCCGATTTAAAATATTTATCCCATCCCTGGCACTTTCTTAGTTTTGGTTTTGGTTCAGGATATTCTCCCTGGGCGCCGGGCACTGCGGGCACAGTAGCAGCAATCCCAATTTTTTATTTGCTGTCAATATTATCATTATGGAATTATCTGTTAGTTGTTCTCGTGATGATGATTGTTGGATTTTATGTTTGTGGTTATACCACCCGTGCGCTGGGCAAGCATGACGATTCTGCAATCGTCTGGGATGAATTTGTGGGCTATCTCATTACGATGATTGCAGTACCAAATTCATGGCAATGGATATTGGTGGGTTTTTTCGTGTTTCGATTTTTTGATGTGATTAAACCTTGGCCCATAAATGTGATCGATCACCGGATTGGCGGCGGCGTAGGGATTATGCTGGATGATGTTCTTGCGGGTTTCTATGGGCTCGCAGTAATGCAAGGACTGCTATACTATTTTGGCGCTTAGTCTTTTCCGTCTTCATGTTTTGCGGGAGAATAAAATGAAAGCCTTTTTTGTTTTATGTTTAACAATATTTTCAATCACAGCATCGGCTAACGAAGTCGCGATTAAAGGCGTTCAATTTAATTATACGAGTGGTGACTGGACGGTGCATGTCACTTTAAAGCATGATGATAGCGGCTGGGATCACTATGCCGATGCCTGGCGAGTCGTGGATGGTAAAGGCAAGGTTCTTGGCACACGCACTTTATATCACCCTCATGTGAAGGAACAACCCTTCACACGAAGTCTCTCCGGCTTAATCATTTCAGATAAACTTGATGAGGTTTATGTCGAAGCGCACGATAAGGTACATGGCTGGAGCAAAGATCGTGTTAGAGTAAACCTGAAAGAAGATTCCGGCGATCGTTTCCAGGTAAAACGTTAATTCGATAAAATATCTTACGTACTATGCCTGATGCCAATGAAACAACGCAATTAATTGAACGCTTTCTGGATGATCTCTGGAGCGAACAACATCTTAGTGACAACACACTGGATGCCTACCGGAATGACTTAAATGGTTTTGTCCGTTGGTTAAATAATCATAATAAACAGATTTCTTTGCTAAATGTACAACGTGAAGATTTTCTGGCATATCTGGCTGAGCGTACAGAACAGGCAACAAAACCTCGCAGTCTGGCGCGTTGTCTTTCCAGTCTTCGCCGATTTTATGCCTATCTACGCCGTGTTAAATTGATGGCAGATGATCCGACAGCGCTATTGGATTCCCCCAGGATCGGTCGACCGCTACCAAAAACAGTCAGCGAAGTGGAAGTAGAAGCACTATTACATACTCCAAATATTAAGACTCCATTAGGTCTTAGAGATCGCACTATGCTTGAGGTATTGTACGCATGCGGCTTGCGCGTCTCTGAACTGGTTGGTTTAGAGGTGAAAAATGTTAATTTGCGTCAGGGTGTATTGCGTATTGCTGGCAAGGGCAATAAACAACGCCTTGTGCCTATGGGAGAAGAAGCTCATTCATGGTTGGAGCGTTATCTTGCTGAAGCTCGTCCGCAGCTGTTAAAGGGACATTTAGATGATATTTTATTCCCCAGCAATCGTGCCCAACAGATGACGCGCCAGACGTTTTGGTACGCAATTAAACGTTATGCAAAACAAGCAGGAATAGTATGTAGTTTATCACCACATACATTGAGGCATGCCTTTGCGACTCATTTGCTTAATCATGGGGCTGATTTACGGGTTGTGCAGTTGCTTTTAGGGCATAGTGACCTCTCAACTACCCAGATTTACACGCATGTTGCCCAAGCGCGATTGCAGCAAATACATGCGGAACATCACCCTCGGGGATGAACTTTTCCAGTAAACTGACATCTGAAAAACGAACTATTTAAAAATCGAGCATAAATTCATAAGGATACACAGTGATTAAATATATATTGGCACCTTTAATGGCATTATCACTTTTGGCTGGAGTAAGTTTCACTGTCCAGGCTGATGTAGATATTGATAAGAAAATTCGTGATGTATTGACGAAAAAGTTTCCACAATCACGTATTAATCGAATTGAAAAGTCAGCCGTTCCAGGTTTGTATGAGGTAGAAATGCCTCCGCATATTTTTTATATCAGCAAGGATGCAAAATATGTATTGAATGGCGACCTTATTGATTTACCGGCTGATCGTAATATTACTCAGGAAAAGCAAGCAAAAGTGCGCATGGGGAGCATTGATGATTTAGGTGAAGATAGTATGATTATTTTTGCGCCAAAGAATACAAAATACACGGTTTCCATTTTTACAGATATTGATTGCAGTTATTGTCGAAAATTACATCATGAGATTGGTAAATATAATGAACTGGGGATAAAAGTTCGCTATCTGGCGTATCCGCGCTCAGGGCCTGGCTCTGTATCTTTTAAAAAAGCTGAAAATGTCTGGTGTGCAAATGATCGTAAACAGGCAATGACAGATGCGAAAAATGGAAAACAGGTAAAAAGTAAAGATTGTAAAAACCCGGTGAATGCACATTTTACAGCAGGGACAAAAGTCGGCGTGAATGGAACTCCGGCTATATTTTTAGAAAGTGGGCAGTTGATTCCAGGTTATGTGAAGGCGGAACGCTTGCTTGCAGAACTAAAGAAAATGAAGCTTTAATTCTCTATAAAATTACATTAAAAAGCGGGGGGGCATGACCCCGCTTTTTAATGTGTGGTTCTACGCAGAGAGTTTAGACTGGTTTCGACGATATCTTCTTCACTATTTTCTTCATTCTCAACAGGACAGCTATAGGTAATAAAGAGCATTATTTTTTCGTACTTTAAATACCACTCACAAATATATTCATTTTCTATGCTGTAACAAAATGAAAAACCATTAAAGTCACCATATTCAACATCTTCAGAATCGACATCACTCTCAATATGGTCAGCCGCAAATTCTTCAAGGTCGTCATCGGTGACAAGGTCATCGTGTTCAAAACTGCTAATGAGTAAATCCCCAACACCATCAGGAGGATACACAGCAGTATAATCTGTATCTTCTTCAACGACCCAATTATCGGGCAAGGTGATATTCCAGTGGTGATGCGTATATATTTTCATGATGCGCAGCTTATGTAAGATGAGTGTGTAAAGATTCTATCTTACAAATTTGGCCATGGATAGAGAATTTGGTTTAATTACTCGAAGGGGTCTTGATATCGTTTATTACTCTTGGCAGATTCTTGATTTTCTACAGGTGGATTCATTGAATTTCGATAGCGGTTTAGTTCTGCATCGGCCGCTTGTTGTTGGCGTAGTTCAATTTGTTTAGCGATGGCCCGCGCACGTTCTTGAGACAATTTAATTTTTTTAGCTCTTTCCTCAGAACTTAGCTTCGATGCCTTTTCTTTTTTACGAGCCTGTTCCTCTATCCTGGCTTTTTCTTCTGCTTGTCGTTTGCTTTGTTCCGCTCTGATTTTCTGTTTTTGTAAAACAAGTTGACGAGCCTGTTCTTGTTCGCGACGTTTGATCTCGGCTTCTGCCTGGGTTTTTTTCAGTGCTTCGAGTTTGCTACGCTGATTGATTCTCTCAATGCGGTACGGCGCCTTATGATGACCATTTTCTGCTGCCTTATTGTACCAGAGGAGAGCAGCATTAATATTCTTTTCAGTGCCTCGACCTAACTCATACATTTCTCCAAGAATATACTGTGCTTTGACTTTACCTTTTTCGGCTAATTTTGATTGGAGATTAAAGATTTTAACCCAGCCATCATCCGCTCCGTCTGCCAGTCCGGTTTGTGACAGCATGCTGATGAATAGTATAAAAACATATCGTGGCAATGGAGTTTTTATGTAAATCATTGATGTGCCTGTGTGGACTATTTAATGTGTTATCGACAGTCATGAATGGTTTCTTTAGAAAAAATGAGGGGCAATTAAAGCAAGCGGCAGAATTGCAGATAAAATGGTGTCTAATCTATGTGATAAATATCTGATATTTAATTATATACCAATCGGTGAGCAGATTTTTAATACAGAATGGCCATCATCTTCCTGCGATACTGAGATACTAATGGGTTGTCTCCGAGCATATCAAAAAGTTTCAGCATGGCTTTACGGCCGGCATCGTCTTCGTATTGGCGGTCGTACTTTACAATTTCCAGCAATTGTTCAAATGCCTTTTCGTAATGACCTTGCATCGTAAAAAGCGTACTGAGTTGATGGCGAGCCTTGCAGTCCTTAGGGTTAAGGCTAATGGCTTTTAAAAGCTCTTCTTCAGAAGGTAGTGCAGCTGCATTGACAGAAAATTCAATTTTCGCCAGCATGGCGGTCACTTGCTCGGTTTGTCGCACTTCATAGGAAAGACTCTGCAGAACTTCCTGTGCGAGATCATAACGACCTTCGCGTATCATTAGGTCAGAGTAGACGAGCGCAATGCGTGGGTTGTTTGGATCCGTTTTGCTGATATCCTGAATTGCTTGGATGGCCTTGATATTTTCTCCGGCGTCATATTGCGCGACAGCGGCATCGAGTAACTTATCGGATTCTTTTTCGATATGTTTGTCGAGTAAAGATCGAATTTCACTTTCAGACAAGACGCCGGTAAACTCTTCGACGACCTGACCTTGTTTGATTAATTTCACTGTTGGTACACTGCGGACGGCAAATTGCGTGGCTAATTCCTGATGTTCATCAACATTGACTTTAGCAAGAGCAAAGCCACCGTTGTATTCTTCTGCCAGTTTCGTGACAACAGGCATAAGTGATTGACAGGGACCGCACCAGGAGGCCCAGAAATCGAGCATGATTAAGGTGTTTTGAGATGCTTCCATCACGTCTGTCGTAAAATTTTCACTACTGACATCAAAAATATGTGCTGATTTGTTCATGTCTTCCTCTAATCCTGGTTGTGTTGTTTCTATGTATGGATGCACTTTGGAGTATACAAGGTAATAATTTCACAAAAATGTTATGCGTGTAATTGCCATCGTTTATTACAGGCAGTAAAAACTAATTCGGCTTTAACGGTTTTCTCTGGCCAGAGTTTTTGTACACCATCAATATAATATTGTAATTGCTGGCTGTAGGGTTCGGCTAATTCATTTATATTGATTGGCGTAGCGTGTTGATGAGATTTGTAGTCGATAATCAGGGCCACATCGTCATGAAGAATCAGGCGGTCAATAATACCGTGAACCAGAGTCTTGTTCTGAGAATAGACGATGGCAACTTCATTCATGGCATGATCATAGTGGCTGGCATCAAAAATATCTGAATTAATAGTTGCCAATAATATCTCTTGCACTTCATTCCAGCAGCCTTGCCATAGTTGTTCATCAATATGAAGATGTAGTTGTTTGCTGATAAATCGTTGCCAGTAGGCGCAATTTTTATTGGCGGAATTTATTGTCAGATTTTCGAGTAAGGCATGAATAATAATGCCACGTTCTCGTCCATCCGGATCATGGGATGAAACTAGCGGTGTCGGCATTATATGGAAACTGGGTGCAATTTCTTTTTCCTGTGGAATGATTTGTAACGGGTGGTCCAGGCCAGTGATATCCAGTTTTTTTTGTGGTATTTTCTTTTGTGAAAAACTGGCTGTTGGCATATCGTGTTGCTTTTCTAATAAAAATGGCGCTTGCATGTCCTCAGCTGATTTTTCATATTGGTTTAATACATGGCCATACCAGCCAAGTGAATTTCCTTTTTGAGGACGGCTGCCCGATAAATAGAGTAATTGGCGACAACGGGTCGCGGCGACGTAAAAGAGATTGACATCTTCCTGTTGTAAGGCTTTTTCATAGTCTGAAAAAATACGTGTCGTGAATGGATCTCTTTGTTCTTTGCCGGGATTAAGCAAGAAGGCTTCGGGTTTTTCACTATCCACTGGCCAGTGGACTAGTGCCTGATGTGCATGTTTATTTCGATCGCTGCCCGCGCAATCGGCCATGAAAACGACAGGAGCCTCCAGTCCTTTTGCCGAATGAATGGTCATGATCTGGACGCGGTGTTGGTCTTCTCCTGCCGGTGGGGCATCTGGTGCTTCGTTGTTCTGCTGCCGTAATTCTTTCAACCAACTTAAAAAACGTAGCAGACTGGGGTAGCGGCCGCTATCGACTTCCAGAGCCAGTTCTAAAAATCGAGTCAGATTTGCCGTAACGCGACTTACCATATGCGTGGGTGATGCACTGGCATAGCGTGCCATCACATTACCTTCACTGAAAATACGATCCAGCAAATCGTGTACCGGCAAATGCCCACTGAGAATGACCCATTGATTAAGAAGTCGAAAAGCGCTGGCAAGCACAGTATTCTGTTGCAAATCATTGCCAATTTCATTTAATACTTCCCACCAGGAGGTGTTGTGACTACCGGCTAAAAGTAATAAGTCATTTTCGGTGGCAGCAAACAGAGGTGAACGTAACACGCCAGCCAACGCCAGATTATGATTGGGTGTAATGAGAAAATGCAATAGATCCTGCATGTCCTGTATTTCCAGACTCTCTAGCAACGTCCCTCTTTCTGCCCCAATGTAAGGAATATCATAATCACGCAGGGCACGTTCATAATCGTCGGCATGTGTGCGGTAACGCAACAGGATCATAATGTCACCATACTGAAGCCTGCGGCCGTTAGCAGGTGATCCGATAACAGTTTGGTCTTGTATGAGTGCTTTGATCTGCTGGGCAATAATCTCACCTTCGTGATAGTAACGCTCGCTTTGTTTTTCAGGTCGTGGCGTATTCAGTGGGTTGCGCATGTAAATCGATGTGTCATCACTATTCTCTGGTTCATCACATAATGGTAAAAGAGTGACTTGTCCCCAATCGTCCTTCTTGTGTGTGTCATGGTGATGAAATTCAGGTAATGCCTCAAGTAATGGCCCGTCACCAAAAATCCTGTTGATAAACTTAATAATCGCGGAGGATGAACGCCATGATGAAGATAGTGGTAGCGTGGTGCCATCCAAACGTTCACGTAGCCAGCGTTCGGCGCTATTAAAGAGTTTTGGTTCGGCACGGCGGAAGCGATAGATGGATTGTTTGGCATCACCAACAAACAGGACACTCCGTTGTCGTTCTGCTGCCTGACTGGAGAGTTCTTCCAACAAAGGCAGTAATAATCGCCATTGGGTAGGGTTTGTATCCTGGAACTCATCAATCAGAATGTGATCGAGGCGCGTGTCCAGTTTGTATTGCACCCAAAGGGCATGTTCACTTTCATTTAGAAGTTGATAGGCCTTCCATTCAAGATCGGAAAAATCGAGTAAACGCTGTTCTTGTTTTATACGTTGATAGTGATCCAGATATTGCTGGCCAGCAATATACCAGGCTGAACAACGTTCATAGGTGGCAAAGCTTTTAAGCACAGTGAGTAATTCTAATAGACGGGCCGAGATTTCATTATGATCATCAATAAACTGTGTGGCAGTTTCAGCACCTAATTTTTTGTCGAGTGTTGGGCCAGGTTTACGGCTGCGAGGTTCACCTTTTTGTGTCAGGAAAACATCCGATAATAAGGTGAGTCTTTCCTGTTGTGAGAGCTGGCCACTGAGCACACCACGGAGATTCGCGGCATGTTGGTCATTGGTCTTATTACTATGTTTTTCGAGGCACTGAAGGAATCGTTGTATTTGCTGCAGTAGTATTTCATCGGCCAGAAGTTCTGCAACAGGATCAGAGTCCAGATTAATTTCTAAATCCTTAAGTAAATGTTGTTGTGCAATCTCTACTGGATTTCGATCATTAGCGCTATAAGCCCACCAGTCACTGCGATGATTAAGAAAACTATCCAGTGCCTGACGCGTATTAAACTGTTCCAACTCAGAAAATAAAAAACGCAAGGCTTGAGTTGTTGGCGCAATCGATTGCTGTGCGGCCTCAGTCATGATTGCTTCCCAGGCTTCGTCGCGATATTCACCGGTGCGCTCGACTAATTCAAAGCCGGGGGGGATGTCTGCCTCTAATGGAAAGCGACGCAATAATTCCTGACAAAAGGCATGAAAGGTCGTAATGCGAACTTGTTGTTCACCACTGAGTAATTCTTCATACAGGTGTTGTGCACGTTGCAGGTTCTGTGGGTTGGC
>Ga0316204_10004770_pt1 | contig 23733 bp, 17 predicted proteins | sample 6monrhotite_MG_2_FD_205661 | JGI IMG/M metagenome (GOLD analysis project Ga0316204, IMG submission 205661) | Microbial mat bacterial communities from mineral coupon in-situ incubated in ocean water Damariscotta River, Maine, United States -... | ecosystem: Environmental > Aquatic > Marine >... | reverse complement strand
GTTCGCGAACTGAGGAGACCGCCCGCGCCCCCGAACGTCCCGGCGCTCATCCGCGGGAGCGCGGGGGGTCACAGACCGCAGCCGGTCCCGTAGGCTGGCGACATGAACTCGACCTACTGGAAGATCCTGGGCGGCGTGCTGGTCGCGGGTGGCGTCGGGCTGCGGTTCTTCGCCTGCTGAGGCGACCCGCTGTCCATGCTCAGTTCGGGCATGATCCTCGCCGGCGTCCTCGCCTTCGCCGGCCTCGGCGCGAAGGGCGTCTGAGTCAAGAGCGCCCGCGGGCGCGACGGACACTCCAAGGGCATCGCGCGCACGCGGCCCCATCGACAACGAACGCGGGGCCCGGTCGTCGCCGACCGGGCCCCGCGTTCGTTTCGAGGATCGAGGAGAGCCTTACCAGCTGATCTCGATGCCGTTCGTGGCATTGAAGCCCGCAGGCGTACAGAACGGAGTCGAGTCCCGGTAGAAGCCCTGGTAGACGCGAGTCTCGCCGCTCTGGATCGGATCGCCCGTCGCCGCCGCGCGCATCAGAATCGTCGGGTCGCCCGGCCCCGGCGCGACGACCGTTCCGCCGACGACGGCCTTGGTGTACAGCCGCCTGACCGCCCCGCTGCTGCACAGGACGCCGTCCCCGAACGAGACGCCGGGCGTGTTGTCGTTGCGGGCCTGCAGGAACACCACGACCGTGGCCTGGGGGAGCCCCGCCATGGTCAGCAGCACCTCGTCGTCCTCCGGATCGCCGGAGGCCACGAGCGCCCCGCCATCTCCGCCGCTCGAGTTCTTGCACCCTCGCCCCGGCGAGCCGTCGTTGCCGCAGGGACAAGGCACCACCTGGGTGCCGTCCCCGGCGCAGAACGGCCGGAACGGGCTGAAGCGGTCGTACAGGAAGATGTCTCGGTAGCCGTTCGTGTCGTCGAGGATCAGGTTGTCCGAGGCGCTGTCGTAGACCACGTAGCGACCGCCCGGGGAGATCGCAGGGTAGAAGCACTCGCCGAAGCCCTGCTGGCCGAGATCGCCCACGGAGACTCGCTCGGTCGTGTCGTTCACGAGGTCGCGCACGAAGACGTCGAGCTGAGAGTTCGAGTCCCCTGGTACGTGATTCGACGCCGCGCTGAAGAAGACCACGAAGCCCCCGTCTGGCGAGAGCGTCGGCTCGTACGCGCCGACGTGGCCCTGGCCCCCTCCCGTCGAGAGGTTGATGCGCTCGGTGACACCGGAGGTGAGGTCTCGCAGGAACAGGTCCTCGTACCCGTTCGCGTCCTGCGCCACGAGGTTGTTCGCGTAGCTCGCGAACGCGACCTTGCTGCCGCCCTCGTCGATCGACGCGTTCTCGCTGATGCCGTTTCCCTCGACCCCGGCCGTGTCGACGCTCACGCGAGTGAGCACCCCCGTCTGCAGGTCCTTCAGGAAGACGTCCTTCACGCCGTTCGTATCGTTCGGGACGAGGTTGTCCGCCTCGGACTCGAAGACGACGTAGCGGCCGTCGGGCGAGATGAAGGCGTCGACGGAGTCGGCGTTGCCCTCGACACCACCCGCGGTCTCGCTCACGCGGCTCGTCACACCGGTGACGCGGTCGTGCAGGAACACGTCCCGGGAGCCGTTCGCGTCGTTCGGAACGAGGTTGTTCGAGGCCGACTCGAATGCGACGTAGCGCCCCGAAGAGGACAGCACCGGGTAGCGGGAGCCGCCGTTGCCCTGAGTGCCATCCGTCGCGACGCTGACGCGCGTCGTGGCGCCGGTCGGCAAGTGGTGCAGGAAGCAGTCGGCCGAGCCGTTCGTGTCACCCGCAACCAGGTCGTTCGAGAACGAGTAGAAGGTCACGTACCGGTTGTCGAGCGAGATGACGGGCTCCAGCCCACCCTGATTCGCCTGGCTCCCGTCGGAGCGTACGGTCACGCGACGCGTGGTCTTCGTCTCGCGGTCGAACATGAAGCTGTCGGGCGCGCTGTTCGTGTCGCCGGGGACGAGGTTCGACGCGGCGCTCTGGAAGACGATGTAGCGGCCGTCGGCGGTGATCTCGGGGTACAGCGAGCCCTCGTTGGACTGGCCGTTCACGCCGTTCGTGATCAACTCGACGTGCTGAGCCGACGTCGTTGTTGCGAGCGCGGCGACGATCGTCGCAGCACGGAGGAGCGAGTGAGTCATGGGACCCTCCAGGGGTTCTCGATGCGAAGCTGGTGGAGACGTTCTGGGCGGCGTCGAGCCGTCTCCCGTTCCTCCGTGATACTTCGGCCGAGCCGATCGGGCAAGGCGGCATGCCCTGCCGGCCCTCAGCCGTCCGTCAGCACGAGTTCGAAGCGATTGGCCTCGTCGTCGCGAAGCGGCAAGGTGCACTCGAAGCGCTCCTCGTTCTCGCCCACTCCCGAGAGCTGCAACCGATGGGCTCCCGGAGACCGCGGCAGCTGGACGCGTAGCTCCTCTCCGAGCATGAGCGCGTGTGGGCGGACGCCCGCCCCACCTCTTGGATCGACTCCGGTCAGCATCTTGAGGTGGAAGACCGAGGCCTTCATCGCGCGCGGCGGTGCACCCTCCTCCTGCACGACGGTCAGGCGCAGGTCGAGCATCGGTCGCGCCTGGGCCTCGAGCCGAACATCCGCACCGGGCTCCAGGTCGAACACGACGTGCTTCGATGGAAGCCAGAGTGACTCCTCGCGCTCCGCCAGCTGGAGCCGATAGCGGAAGCTCCCGGCTCGCAGCGCGGGGATCCCGCGCCCCTCTTCGATCACGCGCTTCACGTGGAGCGGTGCCAGGCGCTCGTCTTCGATCCGCCAGAGCCACAGGTGAGACTTCACCTGCTCGCCGCGTGGATCGAGCACGACGAAATCGAGGCGTGAGAGATCCTCGGGAGGAGTCAGCGCTTCGAGCAGAGACTCGGCCGAGGTCCAGCGATCCGGTGTCAGATCGATCTGGGCGAACCCGTCCCCTGGACGGCTACGGAACTTCACCGGGAACTCCTGACTCCGCTGCCCCCCGAGCTCCGCGAACACGACCCAGTCGAACTCGCTGGGCATCAAGAACTGAGCAACGCCGTCGCGCGACACGGCAACCTCGTGATGGACCGGCGCCCCGTCCTCCACGCGTCGCCAGTCCGCCTGGATGCAGTGGACGCTCATCTCGCGCACCTCCCCCTCGTCGGCGCTGTCCAGGTGCACTCTCACCCGTGATGCCTTCAAGCGGATGTCGTTGTCGGGCCCCGTGCGGAACACGCCCGAGGGGTCGACTCCGGACTCGCCGTCGACGAACAGGAGCTGGAAGCTGCCGGGCTGCATTCCGACCATGCGGAATCGACCGGCCTCGTCAGTCCAGGACGAAGAGAGCGCAAGGCCACCTTCACGCTCCTCTTCCAGGAGGTCCGCCGGAGTCGGATGCAGCGGCAGCTCTGGATGGCGACTCGCGAGCGACTCGAGAACGCCATGCACCTCGAGCCCCGAGACAGGATCGCCACTCGGATAGAGGACTCGGCCGCGGAGCACTCCGTCGCCTCTGAGCGCGATCGTCTGCGGCAAGGAGCGCTGGTCGGGACCGAGCGACACGCCGCCGAGCCCGCCCGCGCCGTGACCGCCCGCGCGTGCGTGCAGCTCGAAGCGACCTGCGGGCGGAATCGGCAGCTCGAATTCACCAGCGGCGTCCGCGTCCGTCCTGGCCACGAGTTCGCGCTCGGCGTCGAACAGCATCACGTTCGCGAACGGTGCTCCCGTCAATCCGTCGAGGACCTCACCGCTGAAGCGATACTCCCGCAGGATGCGAAGATCGACTCGTCGGAGCCGCTCGCCGGACTTCGCGCGGAAGCTGGTCTCGGCGCGGAACCCCAGAGCATCCTCGACCGAGACCACGAGCTCGCCCACGTGGGAGAAGTCTCTCTCGAGGCGCTCTACATGCTTATGGAGCGCGGCGAGCTCCGCCGAGGTCATCGGACCCTCCGACTCGGCGTCCGCTCGAATCAGGTCGTACCACTCGCTCGACGTCGGGAAGTCGCGGCGAGCGAAGTCGTCGAGGGTCACGGGGAGCAGGTACGTACCGGAGTCGTCCGTGCGCGCCTGCCCGAGCGAGCGCACACCTCCCCGCGTGCGCTCGACGACGCCGACCACGACACCGGCAACGGGCTTGCCGTCCGTGCCGGTGACCACGCCGGTGATGCCCGTCGGTCCGTCCTGCGCCGGAACGGCCACCCGGGTGAGCTCAACACGTCGAACGCCCGAGGGGATCGAGTCGACGCGTTCGGCAGTACTGCCCTCTCGCCCGGGTGCGGACGTCGGCCTCGAGATTCCCGCCTCGCCCCCTGCCGTCGACTCGCTGGGCAGGACCGAGTCCGGGGCGACCTCCCCGAAGGTCAACGGCGCCTCGATGTGCGCCACGTCGCTCTCATCGACGGAGTACGCGCTCCATCCCACGAAGGCCAGCACGATCATGCCCGCCACCAGCCCGAGCCACTTCACGCGTCCCCCTCGGATACCGCGTCCCGCAGCTCGGCGGCGAGCAGCGCGCCCTTCACCGGGTCGAAGCTGCGCTCCACGGCATGGTAGCGAACGCCTCGCTCGCGGTTCGGCTTCGGGACGATGTGAACGTGGACGTGGAACACCGTCTGGCTCGCGAGCCGGCCGTTGTTCTGGGCGATGTTGTAGTTCTCGCAGCCCGTGACGCGCTTGACCGCGCGGCAGAGGCGCGGAAGCACCCGCCCGAGCGCCGCCGCGGACTCGTCCGAGAGCTCGTCCATCGTGACCGCCGGCTCCTTCGGGACGACGAGGGTGTGCCCCTCGGCGACGGCGCCGGTGTCGAGGAAGGCGATGACGTGCTCGTCCTCGTAGACGAGGTGGCACGGCTCCTCACCCGCCGCAATGCGACCGAAGATCGTGCGCGCGTACTCGGGGTCGTGGAGCTCTCGCTGCGACATGGGCGGGCGTTCGAGGTGTTCGTGAGGTCGAGGACGATTGCGGCCGAACTCGGTGGGGAGCCGCGCTTGCCCGATTGGAATTCTTGCGCAGCGGGCAGTCCTCAATTTCCTGCGCACCGATCGGATCCCGAGGATGCTGGCGGCGAGCTCCATGGACTCCAACCTCGGGCTTGCAGCCCAGGTCCACAGGTCATGAGATTCCGACGAAGCCCTCGCGCGCAGTCCGCCGCGGACTGCAACCCTCTCCCCCCCGCCCCATGCCCGATCGAACGCGCCCCGTCTACACGCCTGCCGGCGGACCGCCCCAGGGGCCCCGCCCCTCCGAGGAGATCCTGCCCGCCGTGGGCGAAGACGCCGTCTTCCAGATGCTGGAGGACTTGTACGCGGAGCTCGAGACGAGCGACGTGCGGCACCTCTTCCCTCCGAACATGAAGGCGGCCTCGCGCAAGTCAGCCGCCTTCTTCGTCCAGCTCCTCGGAGGACCGCCGCTCTTCAGCCAGACGTTCGGGCCTCCGCGCATGCGCGCTCGACACCTCCCGTTCGAGATCGACGAGCACGCGCGCCAGGTCTGGCTCGCTTGCTTCCACAAGGTCCTCGAGGACGCGGAGACGCGCTACGCCTTCCCGCCGGAGCACCTCGCGGGCTTCCTCGAGTTCCTCGAGCGCTTCTCGTCCTGGATGGTCAACGTCGCGCCCGATCCGAGCTGAGAGCGAACGCGCCGACTCTCACTCGCGGCGACCGGCCCGTCGCTCCTCCTCGGGAGCTCCACGCAACCGCGCGAGCGCCGCGGCGAGCACCGGGTCTGCCTCGTTCGTGAACTCCGCGGGCTCCGCCTCGACGCGAATCTCCGGCGCGACCCCGACATGCTCGATCGGTCGGCCCTCGGGGTCGAGGTCGAGCCAGCGGGGAAGGTTCACCCGCACTCCGCCCTCCAGGGTCAACTGCATCGGGTTGCCGCTGGACCCCGCCGTGTTGTCGCCCATCGTGACGGCCCCCGGCACCTGCGCCAGCATCAGGCCCATCGACTCGGCCGAGCTCATCGTCCTGCGGCCCCAGAGGATTACGAGCGGCGCCTCGTAGCGCCAAGGCCCGCGGGGTTCGCAGACCCGATCGAGTACGGGACCCAGATCATCGTGCGCCGCGCCGTTGCGGTAGCGGTTCTTGCTGTAGACGACCGCCTCCTCGAGGAGGCGCCCCGCGATCTCCCGACCGAGCAGCTCGTTGCCGCCGCCGTTGAAGCGCAGATCGACGACGAGGGCCCAGGTCTCCGCCAGCTCCTCGAGCACCGCGTCGAACGTCGCGGGAAGCTCGGAGTTGGAGAGGCTGTAGACGTTCACGTACCCGATCCCGTCGGTCGTGCGTCCCCAGGCGAGGTCCTTCTTCGTGTCCTTCAAGCCGCTCACCATGCGACTGCAAGCCTTGAAGCTCCCGTTCAGCGGACGCAGCGGGCGCTCCATCGGAAGGAACTCCACGCCGACCGCGACCCAGGCATGCAGGTCACCGAGCTCCTCGAGCAGTCCGGTGAGCGCTCCGCCCAGCCGATGCACGGTCGTCGCCCTCTCGGCGACCGCCCGCCAGCGCTCCCCCGCCTCCTCCCAGTCCAGCCCGGGAAGGAGACCGAAGCCGGCGTAGTTCTCGTCGAACGCTGACCAGACCACGTCGAATTCAGCCGCAGCGTTCTCCGGCTCGATCGGCGCGGAGGGCCTCACCGGGAAGCGCTCGAAGTAAGGCTCGTACTTCACCGTGCCCTTCTCCTCGTCGAGGAGGAAGAAGCGTCGCCCCCCATCCGTCTCGAGGTCGACGACCACGGAGCTCTCGGTCGGCACCACCGGACGACCGCCGGACTGCCACGACCCGTTGATCTTCGTCCCGAAGATCCTGCGGCCGTCGAGCCCTGCGAGCTGCGAGCCGTGACCACGCACGGTTTGCGAGGGAAAGAACTCCCCCACCCTCGAGGGGTGAAAGCGCAGGTAAATGCTGCTCACCGCTTCGCCGTTCGCCGGCCCTTCGCAGCGCACGCTGCCCGGCTCCTTCGGCAGGACAACAGCCCACAGCGCGTTGCCTCCATCGTGTCCGATCACGAGCTCGGCCTTGCCCGTCTCGACCTTCAGCTTGCCCTGCAGGCCGAGCTCGAACGACGTGAGCACCCAGACGTCCTCGGCGCGCGAGGTCCACAGCCTCGGCGACATCGCCGGCGATGCCTCGACGGTCGAGGGATAGACTTTGGCGAGGTCTTCGAAGGCGTGGAGGGGACCGGCGAGCAGGAGGCCGGCGAGAACGAGGCGCGGATCGAGCATGGCAATTCGGGCAATGGTCCGACGGATCGGCCTCAGTCTAGCAGCCTTGGCTGCGTGCGTAGTTCCATCGCTGAGCGTAGCCGCGGACATGCGAACACGCGGCGAGTCACCGAAGCGACCAGCCGCGTGTCCATGGGAGTCAGGGCGCAGGGCGCCCTCCACGAGCGCTACTTGCGCGCGGCTTTCTTGCGCGCCTTCTTCTTGGCGGCCTTGGGCTTCGACGCGCCCTTGGCGTAGTACATCGTGCCGCGGCGCTGGCCCTCCTTGGAGAGCTCCTTCGCCTCGAGCAGCATCTGGATCGGACGCTTCAGGTCGTGCGAGTCGATGTCCATTCCAATGGCGATCTGCTCGAGACGCTGGCCCGGGTTCTTGGCCACGTACGTGACCAGGTCACCCTGCATCTCGACCAGCTCCTCGGCCGTGCGGCGACGGCGTCGTCCCGTTGCGGTGCGGGAGACGGACTTGCGTCCCGCCGCCTTCTTCTTGGCCGGGCGGCTAGTGGTCCGGCTGAGCGAGCCCATGCTCTCGCCGCGGATGGCGTCTTCAACGGCTTCGAGGGCCGCCTGACGGACCATCGTGCTGAGCTCCGCGACGAATTCTTCGACGCGAGTTTGAATCTGACTTTCGATCGTGGATCTGGCCATGGCGCAAGTTCGGATGAGAGTGGAGGGGGAAGCGGAGGGGCTCAATCGGTCCGAGACTTGGCTCGGAGCCGCCGCAGAGAGCACTTCGGCAGCCGGAGGGTCCTCGATCGTCCCCATCGGGCGCAACCCCTAGTTCTGTTTCCTGTATCTAATTCAACAATTCGTACCCGGGACTCGATCAAGGACCTAGTGGACCGATTTAGCCTCTGAAGAGCCGATTCACTCGGCGAGCCAGCTCGAAGTCGAGCTCCGTGAGACCCCCGGCGTCGTGCGTGACGAGCCAGATCTCGACTCGGCTGTACACGTTGAACCACTCCGGATGGTGGTCCATAGCCTCGGCCTCGGCCGCAACGGCGGTCATGAACCCGAACGCTGCCTCGAAGGACTCGAAGCGGAGCTCACGGTGCAGCTTCCCCTCCTCGAGGCTCCAGCCATCGAGCTCGGCGAGGTGCAGCGTCACCGCCTCCGACGAGAGCTTCTCCGGCCTCATCGGTCGCCTCCTTTCCGGCGATAAGCGAGCTCGAAGCGATCGTCCTCGTCCCCCACCGTCGCCACGCAGGAGTCCGGGCCGGTCCGGCGATAGGCGATCCAGGTGGGGAAGTCGTGCTGCGGATTGATGAAGCGAGCCTCGCTCTCCGAGAGCAGTTCGGCGGTGAACTCGGTCCCCGGAGAGCGCCCGCCCGGCTGGGCGACGTAGACGAGCCCCTCGGGCCGCGCCTCGATGCGCAGGTACTCGAAGGCGACCGTCTGGCCGCCCTTGACCGTGGCGCCGACACCGAGCATCGACGTACCGCTGGGCGGCAGCCAGGTCTCTTCCACGAAGCCGCCCTCCTGCGGCATGCGCCAGGTCCCGACGAACCAGGCCACCGCCGCGAGTCGCTCGTCGACGGGATCCGGCGCGGGCGGAGCGTCGCCCGTCGAGCCGCAGGCGGAGAGGAGCAGGAGCGGCAGCGCCGCGAAGAGTGAGGTCTTGAGCATGGTCGATAGAGGTTGGGGGCACCCCCATTGGAGCCGGTCGGCGGAACGCGAGCAAACGCACCGTGCCCGCGCCCGCTAGTCTGCGGTCATGGCACGCACCCTCGTCGTCCTCACCGGGGCAGGCATTTCGGCGGACTCCGGCCTCGCGACCTTTCGCGGCGACGGCGGCCTGTGGGAGGGCCGCCGCGTGGAGGACGTCGCGACTCCCGAGGCCTGGCGCGCCGACCCCGATAGCGTCTGGCGCTTCTACCAGCTCCGTCGCGCCGCACTGACGACGGTGGAGCCGAACGCCGCTCACCACGCGCTCGCGGCTCTCGAGCAGCGGCTGAACGACGCCGGCCTAGGCTATCGCCTGATCACGCAGAACGTCGACGACCTGCACGATCGGGCTGGATCGACAGCGCTGCACATGCACGGGGAGCTGGCCCTCCTGCGCTGCGAGATCTGCTCAGGGCGTGTTCGCGACCTCCGCTCCCTCGACGCCGCCGCCCATGTCGCCTGCGAGGGCTGCGGCCATCCGCGAATGCGCCCGGACATCGTCTGGTTCGGTGAGACGCCCTACGGCCTCCGCGACATCCAGCGCGCGCTATCGCGCTGCACACACTTCGCTGCGCTCGGCACCAGCGGCAATGTCTATCCGGCCGCCGGTTTCCTCGCGGCCGTGCGAGCAGACGGTGCGAAGACCTGGGTCAACAGTCTCGAGGCCCCCGAGAACCTCGCGCGAGGCGACACGTTCCTGCCTGGACGCGCCGTCGACGTCGTGCCGGCGCTCTGTGAAGACCTCTTCGAAGAGATGACGCGGCCCGCGCGCTAGGCGCTGCGACGAGCGGAGCTCACCGGATCTCTGACGAACGGCTTCGGAGCCATTCGATCAGCTCTGCGATCTCGGCCCGCGGCGGAGCCTCGACCTCGACGTCACCGCCGAGCACGGGGTGCTCGAAGCCGATCCGCGCCGCGTGCAGCGCGTGGTGGACGAGCGCCGGCGCCCCGACGGGCAGCGCCTTGGCATCGCGAGCGCCGTAGAGCTTGTCACCGACGAGCGGCAGCCCGGCCTCGAGCAGGTGCACGCGGATCTGATGACGACGCCCCGTGATCAGGCGGCAAGCGACGAGCGAGTGGCGTCCGAAGCGCTCGCGCACCTCGAACTCCGTTCGCGCAGCCTTGCCCTGGTCATCGTGGCGGATGACCTGCCGATCCCGGTGTCCCTCCATGGGACCCAGCGGCGCGTCGACGACGAACGCGTCCTCGCGCGAGCTGCCGTGGACGAGGGCGAGGTACTCCTTCCGCACGCTCCGGCCGCGAAACGCCTCACGCAAGCGCTCCATGGCGGTCGGTGTACGGGCGAGAACGATGGCTCCGCTCGTCTCGCGGTCGAGTCGGTGCACGACGCCGGGCCGCTCCTCGCCCATCAGCATCGGGAGACGCCCGAAGCGCTGCACCGCGACGTCCGCGAGGCTCGTCCCCTCCTCGCGCTCGTGGCCATGAGTCAGCATCCCTGCCGGCTTGTCGAGCACGACCAGGTGCTCGTCCTCGAACAGCACGGGGATCGCGGCCTCCTTCGAGGCGGCGACCGGGAGGTCGATGTGCACGAGGGCCTTCGGCCTGGGGCGCACGTTGGAGCGGACGACCCGCTTGCCGTCGAGCGTCACGGCGCCGCGCCTCACGAGCTTCTGCAACGCCGACTTCGAGTGCGACGGATAGAGCGCCGCCAGGATCGCGTCCAGGCGTTCGCCCGAGAGCTTCGCGGGGATCTCGAGCTCGTTCGGCTGCACGGGTTCGCGCCTCGCCGTTACTGGCAGAAGTTGACGCGCAGTGCGTCGGAGAGGTTCGAGCCAACGGGCCCGCCGGCCGGGTCGCGGTACCAGAACTGGAAGTTCCAGGTCGAGCCCAGCGAGATCGCCCCCGGGCCCGAGCTGGCCGGCGGAGCCGTGAAGTCGAGCTGCCGGCTGGCGGCGCCGGCGCCGTCGAGCTGGAGCGGCGGCTGCAAGCGCTGGATGCCGAGCGAGCCGCCCCCCACGCACAGCGTCCCCTCCGCGAGGGGCAGCTGGACCTCCGCGGGGCCGTAGAAGAAGAGCCCGAGCGCGTCGGGGAGCGCGCCGCTGACGTCTAGCGTGAAGTTGTTCTGGCCGAGCTCGACGCTTCCACTCCAGCCGATCTGCGCGGTCGTCCCCGCGGAGTTCGGTGCGCTCACGCAGTAGTTCACGGGCAGGCAGTCGCAGGCGGGCTGCCAGAGGCGGAAGTCGTCCACCATGCCCTTGATGATCGAGTCGAGGTTCTCGTCCTGCACGCGGATGCGCAGGCGCACCTGCGCGGTCGGCGCGACCCAGTCGGCGAGGCGATAGCTCTTGTACGCCCAGCTCGCCTCCTGCTCGAGCGGAACCTTCTTGATGCGCTCCATCTCGATCCAGTTCGTTCCACCGTCGTTCGAGACCTCGACGCGGCACTGATCCGTGCCCTGCGAGAGGCCGTCGCGGCGGAAGTAGAGCCAGAAGCTCGCGATCGGATCGCTCCAGGCCTGGAGATCGAACTCCGGCGAGATGAGTGACGTGATGCCGCCGTCGACGTCGGCGAGCAACCCGGTCATGTAGCACTGCGTGCCGATCGGGCTGTGGTCGTCCTCCGTGCTGGCCGGCCCTTCGACGGGGTCGTCGCGGCGCCAGACGCCGGCCGTCGCGGTGTCGCTCGGGTCACCGACGGTCCAGCCGCGGTCCTGCTCCATGTCGTCCTCGAAGGCGACGACCTCGCCCGTGGCCGCGACCGCGTCGAAGTGGTTGTAAGGCGCCTCCTTCGGCAAGGTCCACAGGATGCCGTCGGTCGAGCGCGCCCCCACGAACCAGCGGACTTCGCTGCCGCAGGCTGTCGCGGGGAACTGCGCTTCGTACAGCCCGGCACCCTGCGCGACGAGCGGCACCTGGACGAGCCCCGCGCCCGAATCGACGTAGAGCGTCTCCGACCCTGCCTGCAAGTCACCGGCGGTCAGCTCGGTGAGCTGCAGAGTCACCGTGTCGCCCGCGGGGTTCATGATCTCGGGCGCTACGCCCACGACGTCGATGTCGATCTTCGGAGCGCCGACCCACCACACGAACAGTCCGCGCTCGAGGTCGCTGCCGATCACGACGCCGCTGGGGAAGTACGGGTAGCAGCTCCAGAGTCCGTTGAAGCTGTCGTCGTCGTCACCCGGCCAGGTGTCGAAGTAGGCGACCTCCGAAGCGTTCACCGCGTCCGAGGCGTCGAAGATGCGCAGCCCGCTGCGGTAGTTCGCCTCGTAGACGAGGTCGCCCTTCGTGTACAGGTTGTGCCCGATCGCGCCGCTGCCGTTCGTGAAGTTCCCGGAGTAGCTCGGGGAGTTCAGGTCCGTGACGTCGATCACGTGCGTCGTCGTGGGCAGCGTCCCGTTCTCGTCCAGCTCGTCGTCGAGGAACAGCGTCGTGCGGTCCTCGGACAACCACGCCTGGTGCGAGTACGCCGCGTTGCTGTAGTAGAACTGCGCTCGGGTGAAGATCGACCCCTTGTTGGTGACGTCCAGGATCGTGAGCCCGGTGTTGCTCGAACCGTTGCCGAAGCCGCTGCAAGCGAACGCGATCTCGCGCCCGGCGTACGGTCCGGTGGTGTAGGTGACGACCTGCACGTCGTGCACGTAGCGCGAGTTCCAGGAGCCGACGTACTGCGGGTTCGCCGGGTTGGTGTGCAAGCGGTAGATGCGCAGACCCTGGTTGTTCCCCCCACCGCAGCGGTAGAGGTAGCCCGAGTCGACGTCGATCGCGACGTTGTGGGTGTCCGAGTTCCCGCCAGAGAAGATCTGGTTGGCGAGCGTGACGATGCCCGAGTCGATGTTCGCCAAGCTGACGACTTGGATGCCGCCGCCGCCCTCGCTGACGATGTAGGCGTAGTCCTGGTAGACCTTCACGTCGCGCCAGAGGCTGCTCTCACCCGGGAGGTGGTCGATGACGACCGGGTCCGAGGGGTCGGTGATCTCGACGAAGGTCGTCCCGTTGGACAGGCCGATGATCGCGTACTCGCGGCCGGACGGCGCGACGTAGCCCCAGCAGTCGTTGCCGGAGAAGACGTCGGTGCCGAGCTCCGAAAGCGGCAGCCAGGAGAGCAGCTGGACCCCGTTGGCCGGGAAGGCCACGTGCGTGTCGTTCAGCTCGCTGAGCTGGATCGCGCCGCCGAGCTGCGACGCCTGCAGACCCGCCATCGTTCCGCCCTGGACGAACGCCGCCGGCCGAAAGCCCGGTCCGACGTACGGCCCGGTCCGATCCAGGATCTTCGGATCGTCGTCGTGCGCTGCCGCCGGCAGGGTGAGCAGGCAGAGGCCGAGCAGGGCCCGCGCGATGCGGGCTGCGTGGGGTCGTTGTTCCATCGCGTCGAGGGGTCGTTTCGGGGGAGAGCGGCAGCTTGGGGGTGTACATCCTACGGCACAATTCGCGAACGCGGGAGGCTGGCGCGCCCCTCGCCCCCGCCCCTGTGCGCCCGCGCTGGGTCGTGCGCGCTCCGTTTGGCATCCTGCGGCCCAATGAGCCTGATCGAAGCCGCCAGCTGGTACCCGGAGGACCCGGACACCGCCCTCCTCTTGGCCGACGGAATCGTCGTGCTGCACTTCGCGATCGTCCTCTACGTGATCTTCGGAGAGCTGCTGATCCTCGTGGGCTGGCCGCTGCGCTGGAGCTGGGTCAAGAACCGCTGGTTCCGCCTCTCGCACCTCGGGATCATCGTGTTCGTCGCCGTGGTCGCGGCCATGGGCGACCTCTGCCCGCTCACGATCTGGGAGAACGACCTGCGGCGCATCGCCGGCAAGCCGCTCGAGCAGGCGAGCTTCGTTGCGCACTGGGCCCACGAGCTGCTGTTCGTCGACGTCGATGTGGTCATCCTCGGCTACTGCTACGTCACGTTCTGCCTGCTGGTCCTCGGGTCGCTCTGGCTCGTCCCCGTGCGCTGGCGCAAGCGTATCGACCCCGCTGCCGGCTGAGCGACGGCGACGTCGTACGAACCCGAGGCGCGGCCTCCCTCAGCCGCCCGTCCGCAGGCGCTCGAACTTCCACTCGCAGAGTTGCTGGAAGCGGTTCAGCTGATTGCGCATGACGCGGTCGTGGACCGTCTCCCAGATGCGGTTCGCGGGATGGAACAGCGGCCAGCGCTCCTTGCCGTAGAAGTCGAAGCTCACGCCGCAGAACACCTGGGTCGCGCCCTCTTCGCCGCGCTCTGCGATCGAGGAGCGCACGTAGAACGCGAAGATCCCGATCGGGTAACCCCCCTCGCACCGGAACAGCAGGTAGCGGCCGTTGTCGGGGTCCCAGGCGCTCGGAACGGATCGCTGTTCGACCAGCTTCATGTCGAAGAGCGGCCAGCCCTTGCCGCGCCCCTTGCCGAGGAGCCGCACCTGGAGATGCTGGAGGTCCTCGCCGTCCCGCTCGATCGTCGCGATGTGATTCGGCCAGCAGGTCGAGTCCCCGTCCCAGCCGAGCAGCTCCTCGAAGACGTAGCGCCCAGGAGCGTTGACGCCGATGCGGTGGAGGTTCAACACCGAGTAGCCGGAGACGTCGCGCCCGAGCCGCTGGAGGATGCGCTTGCTGTAGTCCTCGCGCTCGGCGTCGGAGGAGAACTCGATGCGGGTCCGAATCGGAGGACTGTGAAGCACGAAGCTGCGGATGTCGCCGAGGAGGCCGCGCGTTGGCCGCGGCGCTCTGGGAGCGAGGGTCGGGACCGCGGACAGCGCGGGCTCGGGCCGGAGCGTGTCCGCGCTCCCCTCGGGCTGCTCGGCCCGCGCGGCGATGCCGCGCACCAGTGCATCGAACGTGGGCCGGTGCAGCGGATAGAAGGCGTACCAGTACAGCGCTCCGAAGAGCCCCTTCGGCGCGAAGGCGAGTGTCTGCGTCAGCCGCGTCCCGGTCCCCTCGCGCACGGTGCGCCACTCGAGCCACGCCGAGCCCGGCAGCTTCGCCTCCGCGCGCAGCCGCAGCAGATCGGGGCGCTGCAGCGCCACGACGCGCCAGAAGTCGACGGCCTCTCCGATCAGGAGGTCGTTCGCGTTGCGTCGCCCGCGAGCGAGCCCCGGCCCGCCCACGAGGAGGTCCACGAAGCCGCGCACCTTCCAGACCCAGTTCCATGCGAGCCAGCCGCGTGCGCCCCCCAGCCCGGTGCAGACGCGCAGCACGTCCGCGGGCTTCGCGTCGACGTAGCGGCTGCGGACCTCGCGCATCATCCCCTCGCGGTCGTCGAAGGAGTACTCGCCGCTCGTGCTGCCGGCGCCGCCCGCGTCGCTCCAGCGGGTCTCGATCCCGCGCTCTCGAATTCGTACGAGCGCGAGCCGCACCGCTTCCTTGTACGGCACCGGTTGGACCTCGGGAAAGCGTCGCCGGGCGCGGTACAGCCGCGCGCGCAGCGGCTGCGCCATCCCCTCGATCAGCGGCCTCGCGAGCGCGCTCGTGATCGGCGTCGCCACGCCCATCCAGGCGGCGCCCAGCCAGCGGGGCACGGGCGACGGCAGCGTCACGAGCCAGCGCTTCAGGCCGCGAACGCTGGCGTAGTCGCGCATCATCTGCGCGTAGGAGAGGCGCTCCGCGCCGACCTCGATGACGCCGGATGGCCCCCGATCGAGCAGCAGGACGAGGTACTGGAGCATGTCGCGGATGGCGATGGGCTGGACCTCGTTCGAGGCCCAGCTCGGCGCGACGACCACCGGCAAGCGCTCGGTCGAGTAGCGCACCATCTCGAAGCTGGCCGACCCCGAGCCGATGATCGGCCCGGCGCGCAGCTCGCTGGTCGGGAGATCGCGCGCGAGGATGCGGCCGATCTCGGCGCGGCTGCGCAGGTGCTCCGAGCCCCGCTCGCCGCCCCGCGGCGCTCGCCGAGGCACGTGGCCCCCGATGTAGACGACGTGCGCGACGTCCCCAGCCATCGAGCAGAAGTTCGTCGCCGCGAGTCGATCCCGGGCCGCGAAGTCCCGGCCGGCCTCCATCGAGTGGACCAGGTAGTACGCGACCTCGATCCCGTCGAAGACGCCCTCGAGAGTCTCCGCGCGACACAGGTCGCCCTGCACGATCTCGACCTCGTTCTCCCAGGCTCGGCCGACGACCCGTCCGGGATCCCGGACGAGGACGCGCACGCGATGCCCCAGCTCGAGCAGCCTCGGTACGAGACGCCCGCCGATGTAGCCCGTCGCTCCGGTGACGAGCACGCTCAAGGGGCCAGCCTTCGACACGTGGTTTGTTCGCTGCGGCGCAGCGCCGCAGTTGCAGCCTACGCCCCAGCCGCCCCCCGTGGAACTCATTCCGCCCAAGGCCAGCACCGGGCGGTCCGCAAGTCACGGCTCCCGAGCGACAGCGACTCCACCACGGACGGCTAGCCGCCTCGCGTCGCCGCGCCCATCGGGTAGTCTCTCCCGCCGTGAACGCCGTGTCCTCCGAAGCCGAACCGCCGGAAACGGGATCTACGTCGCCCGCGCGTCGCGCCGCGGTCGTCGCGCTCGTGCTCGTCCTGGCGGTCGCCTTCGGGTCGTGGCTCAGGATCGACAGCGCCTTCTCGACGGCGGCGTTCCGTGACACGGACCCCTTCGGGCTGCTGCGCAGCGACCCCGGCTTCCTCTACTACGTCACGGAGAGCATCGCGGAGGCCGACGGCCTCGTCCCCGACGACTTCCGCGCCGACGTCCACGTTGAGTACCCGGGCACGAGCGATCTGCCCGCGATGTTCAGCGTCGGACAGGAGTTCTTCGTCGCCTGGACGTGGAAGGCCTTCGGCGGAGACCTGCCCCTGCACCGCTTCGCGGTGATCGTGATGGGCCTCTTCGCCAGCCTGTCGGTGATCGGCGTGTTCGGTCTGGCGCGCGAGCTGACCGGGAAGCTGAGCTGGGCCGCCGCCGCCACGGCGCTCTTCCTGGTCCTGCCCGGCAACTACCGGACGATCGGCTTCGTGTTGATCCGCGAGGACTTCGCGCTGCCGTTCCTGGCGCTGCACCTGTGGCTGCTCGCGCGCGCCTGGCGCGTACGCACGCCAGCGTCGATGGCCCTCGCCGGCGGCGCGTTCGTCGCCGCCGCCGCGACCTGGCACGCCATGGGCTTCTTCCTGACGATCGAGGCCGGCGTCGTCTTCGCCTGGTTCCTGCGCTCCGGGCGCAACCCCATGGCCGCGCGCGGCGCCGGCGCCTTCCTGCTCACCGTCGCGATCGGCGCGCTGCTGGTGCCCGTGCTCTTCAGCAAGGGCTTCCTGCTCTCGATCCCCGTGCTCGCGGCGTGCAGCCTGTGGCTCACCGCGCGCTGCTCCGTGCGGCTCGCGGGTGCCGCGTGGAAACCCCGCGCGTTCGCGCTCGGGGCGCTCGCGGTGCTCGTCGTCGGCGGCGCGCTGCTCGGCCCGCTCGTGTTCCCCGGCGCCGGGGACTACGCGCACGTCTTCGCGCTGCTCTCCGCGAAGCTCGCCAACGGCGGTCAGCTGCCCGCCGACCCGGGCGAGCTCTCGTTCGACGTGCGTCTGCTGTGGCAGGGACCGTTCGCGACGCCGCACTGGCGCGACCTGTGGGGCGCCCTCGGCGTCGGGCTGTTCATCGCCGCCGCCGCGCTCGCCGTTGGTCTGTTCGACTGGCGCCGCGCCCCCGGCGACCCGCGTCCCGCGCTCCTGTTCGCCATGACGCTCGGCGGCCTGGTCGCCTGCCTGCTCGTGCAGCGGACGCTGGTCCTCCCCGCCATGCTCGCGCCGGTCGCCGCCGTCGCCCTGCTCGCTCGCTGGAGCGGTCCGGCGCGCTGGGTCGCGCTGGGCGGACTGCTCCTCTTCCAGAGCTGGAGCTTCCAGGGCTGGATCACGCACCGCCCCTCGCCCTGGTACTCGGACCCGGGCCGCCCCGGATACGTCGAGGGGATGATGAACGAGCTCGGCGAGGCCGTCCGCTGGATCCGCGACAACGTCCCGGTCGACGAACCGATCTCCTCGGACTTCGTCACGGGCACGGCCGTGCTGGCCCACGCGGGCAACCCGATGCTGGTCCAGCCGAAGTACGAGACGACGGAGAGCCGCCGACGCATCCAGGAGTTCACCGAGGCCTACCTCCTCGGGGGCGTGCGCGAGTACCGCCAGCTGCTGATGGCGAACGAGTGCCGCTACATCCTCGTCAACCAGGGCTTCTGGTACAGCAACCTGCACCTCGCGGGGATCCAGGTGACGCCCGAGTGGCGGCCCGATCCCCGTACGCCGTTCGCGCGCTTGAGCTCGCTGGACCCGGCGGTATACCGCAGCCTCCCCGGCTTCGAGCTCCTGTACGAGAAGCAGAACCAGTTCTCACCGGGCTTCATGCGCGTGTTCCGGCTCGTCGAGGGCCGCTGATCGCCCCCGCGCGCCTGTACGGCGCGGCCAGGCGCGACTAGGATCTGCGCGATGACGCGCCGCAACCCACGCCCGACGCTCGTAGACGCCGCGATCGCGAGCATCGCGCTCGCGATCGGCGTAGCCGGCTGCTCGAACGAAGCGCCGACGGCGCCCGCGCGACAGCCGAACCTGATCCTGGTCTCGATCGACTCGCTGCGGCCCGACCACCTCGGCTGCTACGGCTACGAGCGCGAGACCTCGCCGTTCCTCGACGGGCTCGCGGCGAGCGGCGCGCGCTTCGAGAACGCGGTCAGCACGACGTCCTGGACGCTGCCCTCCCACGTCTCGCTGTTCACGGGCCTCTACGGCGCGACCCACGGCGTCGTCGACAACGGCCTGTCGCTCTCCGAGGACCACGTGACGCTGGCCGAGCTGCTGAAGCGCGAGGGCTACGAGACGGCCGGCTTCTTCGGCGGCCCCTATCTGCACCCGACGTTCGGCGTCGGCCAGGGCTTCGACACCTACGTCAGCTGCATGGGCTCGACGCCCGACGGCGCCAGTGGCGACGCGATCCGCGACTCCGCCATGGCGCCCAACGCGCCGTCGCACACGGACATCACCGGCCCGCGGACGCGCGAGCGCGTGAAGGTCTGGGCCGAGGCGCGCGCGAGCGACGCTCCGTACTTCCTGTTCCTGCACCTGTGGGACGTGCACTACGACTTCAACCCGCCGGCGCCGTACGACACCCAGTTCGCGGACGCGGACTACACCGGCCCAGCGGACGGGCGGCTGATGACGAACCCCGCCATCCGTCCCGACATGGCGCCCGCCGACCTGGCGCAGGTGAAGGCGCTGTACGACGGCGAGATCCGCTTCACCGACTTCGTGCTGGCCGGCATCGTCGGCGACCTGAAGGAGCTCGGGCTCCTCGAAGACACCGTCATCGTCGTGACCGCCGACCACGGTGAGGAGTTCTTCGAGCACGGCAACAAGGGCCACAACAAGACGCTCTTCGACGAGGTGCTGCGGGTTCCGCTCGTCGTCGTCTGGCCAGGCGAGATCGAGCCCGGTCGGGTCATCGAGGACCAGGTGCAGCTCGTCGACCTCGCGCCGACGCTGGCGCGCCTCGGCGGCTTCGCCGGGGACCTGCCGAGTCAGGGCGCGGACCTCGCTCCGCTCCTCACCGGCTCCAGCATGACGCCGCGCGACGCGCTCTCCGGACTGTTCATCGACGGCATGACGCAGCGCGCGCTGCGCTCCAACCAGCGCAAGGTCCTCAGCGTCCAGGACGGCATGCCCGCCGCCTACGTGGATCTCGTCAAGAACCCGACCGAGGCCTTCGACCGGATCGTCTACCCGCTGCCGGACAGCCCGCAACCGCGGCGCCAGCGTGGCGAGGCCGAGCTGCGAGCCGCCGTCGAGCGAGCGGAAGAGCTGCGCGTCATGCTCGGCCGCCGTCCGCCGAACGCGATCGATCTGCCGGCGTCGATGCTCGCCGACCTGAAGGCCCTCGGCTACCTCGGCGAGGACGAGGGCGACGACGCGGACGGAGACGAGTAGCGCGTGAGCGAAGCCATCGCATCCACGGACGAGCCCGGAGCCGGAACCTCTGCACCTGACGCCCCGACTCCGCTCGAGCGCCGCGTCGGCAGAGCGCTGACGTTGCTCGCCTGGGCGCTCCTCCCCTACTGCCTGTGGCAGGGCTGGGGCGCGTGGAACGACGTGCTCGTCGACTTCGGCCGCGAGCTCTACGTGCCGTGGCGCCTGACCGAGGGCGACGTGCTCTACCGCGACGTCGCGTACTTCAACGGGCCCCTGTCGCCGCACTGGAACGCCCTCTGGTTCTCGGTACTCGGGCCGTCGCTGCGCACGCTGACGATCGTCAACGCCGTGCTGCTCGCTCTCTTCGGCGCCCTGCTGCACCGACGCGTCGCCAGCGCCGGCGGCCCCATCGCGGCGGGCGCGACGCTGTTGCTGTTCTTCCCGCTCTTCGCCTGCGGGCACTTTCCAGGCATCGGCAACTACAACTTCCTCGCGCCCTACTCGCACGAGATGACGCACGGGCTGCTGCTGGCGCTCCTCGCCTTCAGCGCCACGCTGCGCGCGACGGCGCACGGCTACCGCGGCTGGGGCTGGCCGCTCGCCTCCGGCGTGCTGTGCGGTCTGTGCTTCCTGACCAAGGCGGAGATCACGCTCGCGCTCGGCGGGGCCGTCGGCTACCTGTGGCTCGCCCGCGGCGCCTGGAGGGACGACTGGCAGCGGCCGCTCGCCCTCGTCCTCGGCGCGCTCGCGCCGGTCGCGCTGGCCTGCGCGCTGCTGTCGATGGCGATGCCGTTCGACGACGCGCTGCGCGGGACGCTCGGCACGTGGTCCGGCATCCTCTCGAGCGACGCGACGCGGGGCGTGTACTACGCCACCTACATGGGGCTCGATCGCGCGTCGGAGAACCTCACGGCGATCGTCCAGAACCTCGGCTGGCTCCTCCTGCTCTTCGCGCCCGCGGCGGTCCTCGATCGGCTGACGCGGACGCGCCCGCTCGGCCAGCGCCTCGGCGCGGCCGCCCTCGCGGCGGCCGCGGTCGGCGGAGCATTCGCCGCGCGCGACTGGGACCCGTTCGTCTGGATGCTCAGCGCGCAGAGCCTGCCCGTCGTCGCGCTGCTCGCCTTCGGCCTCGCCGCCGCGCTCGCGCTGCGGGCAGCGCCGGTCGACCGCGGACCCTGGACCGAGCGCGCGGGCTTCGCCTTCCTGGCAGGTCTGCTCATGCTCAAGATCCTGCTCGCCGTGCTCCTGTGCCACTACGGCTTCGTGCTGTCGGTGCTCGGGGCGGCCCTGCTCGTGGTCGTGGTCGCCGAGTGGCTGCCGCGCGCGATCGGCGGCGACGGCCTGCGCGGGCCTTGCCTGCGGGCCGCCGCCCTCGCGTGGGTCCTGGCGACCGCCTTCGGCTTCTGGTCGATGAGCGAACAGGTCTTCGACAGCAAGACCGTCGTCGTCGGCGAAGGCGCCGATGCCTTTCGCGCGGACGCCGTGCGCGGCGAGGGCGTGCGTCAGCTGGCGGAGCAGGTCGAGACCCGGCTCAAGCCCGAGTACACCCTGCTCGTCCTCCCCGAGGGCATCATGGTCAACTACCTGACCCGTCGCCGCACGCCGACGCGCCACGTCAACTTCATGCCGCCCGAGCTCGACCTGTTCGGCGAGGACGTGATCCTGCAGGACCTGCGCGACGCGCCCGACCCCGCCGCCGTGGCGCTCGTGCACAAGGACACGAGCGAGTACGGCGTGCCGCTGTTCGGGGTCGACTACGGCCAGCGCATCGGTCGCTGGGTGCAGCGCCGCTTCCAGGCGGACTGGCGCTGGGGTGACATGCCGCTGACGCCGGAGACGCGCTTCGGCGTCGCGTTCTTCGGGCACAAGTAGCGCGCGCGGGACCGCGCGTCGCGACCCGGTAAACTCCTCGCAGCCCGCCGCCCTCGGGCGGGATTCGTCGCCGGTGCCGACCTAGCATCGACGCATGCACCGCACCGCGCTCGCCGGTCGCTCACTTCGAGCCGCAGCCCTGGTTTTGGCCGTGGCCTGCTCGGCGGCGTGCGTCGTCACGGAGCCCCCGCCGCCCATGCCCGAGGAGGCCGTCGCCGCCGAGGCGCCCCTCGCGCCGGCCTGGCGGCGCGCCGGCACCTCGCGCGAGGGTCGGCCCATCGAGTACGCCGTGTTCGGCGACGGGCCGACCACGGTCTTGCTGCTCGCGGGCATCCACGGCAACGAGGAGGCCGGCACGCCGCTGCTCGAAGAGCTCGCTGCGCGCTTCGCGGAGTACGGCACCGGGCTGCCGTGGATGCGCGGCAAGCGCGTCGTCGTGGTGCCGGCGCTGAACCCCGACGGGCTGGCGGCGAACCGCCGCTACAACGCGGACGGCATCGACCTCAACCGCAACTTCCCGGCGCGGAACTTCGCGGACTCGCGGCGCCGCGGCGAGGAGCCGCTCTCCGAGCCCGAGAGCCGCGCGCTGCACGACCTCGTGCTCGAGCTGCGGCCGCACCACGTCCTCACCTTTCACATGCCCGTCGGCGTGATCGACTACGACGGCCCTGCGCGCGAGCTCGCGCAGCTGGTCTCGGAGGCCTGTGGTCTGCCGGTGAAGCAGCTCGGCAGCCGACCGGGATCACTCGGGTCGTGGCTCGGCGTCGACCTCGGGACCCCGACGCTGACCGTCGAGCTGCCCGAGAGCGACCACGGCCTCACGCGCGCGGAGGCCTGGGAGCGCTACGGCGAGCTGCTGCGCGTCGCGATCGCGTACGGCGACTGAGCGCGGCGGCCACCGGCCGCTACCGGCCCGGCCCGAGCGTGCGCTCGACGAACTCCAGCCGGCCGCGCAGGTCGCGCTCCAGCGGCGCGCGGTAGCGGAACTCCGCGGACATCTCCGCGCAGCGCTCGAGGCCCAGGCGGTAGGCGGCGGCGGCGCGACGCAGCTTGCGCTCCACGACGTGCCCGTTGCCGAGCTTGAGCTGGGTCACGGCTTGCTGGCGCAGCGAGAGGTCGCCCTCGCGCCAGACCTCCTCCGCGGCCTGGCCGTAGAGCGCGAGCGCGTCACCGCCTTCCCGCTCCTCGAGCGCGGCGAGGTGATAGAGCTGGTTCGCGCGGCCGCGCGCCTCGCTCATGCCGTCGATGGGGACGTGCACGAGCAGCGCGCCGAGCAGGAGACCAGCGGCGCCGAGCGCCAGGCGCCCCCAACACCGGCCGCGCCAGGCCGCGAGGCCCTCGGTGCCCGCGAGCAGCGCGAACACGATCCAGCAGGCGACGCTCGCGAGGCGGTAGCGCGACAGAACGAGGAACACGGTGAAGCTCGCGGCCTGCGTCGCGACGACCGCGTAGAGCGGCCAGAGTTCCCGCCAGCGCCGCAGCCCGAGCAGGAGCCCCGCCAGCGCGAGGGGCGCCACGACGCCGACGCCGGGCAGCGGCAGCCGCAGCGGCCACGAGTACCGCTCGAAGAAGCCGAGGTGGTCGTCGGTACCGATCTCGACCGCGCTCCAGAACAACCGCAGCTTTCGCCACAGAAGCGCCGCGGCGGGGCCGGGGTCGGCGGCCATGTGATCGACCGCGCGCGCCGTCAGGATCCTCGAGACCTCCGAGGCCGGCGGCTCGTCCGCCGGGCGGTCGTGGCCGTAGCGGTGGAAGTCGAGCTTGGCGCTCTCGAACTCGGTCGTGACGCCGGCGTGCGCGCCGCTCGCACCGGGCCCGTTGCCGATCCAGAGGTTCGAGCCGGCGTTCGAGGTGATCAGTACCCTGTCGCCGTCGGCCTGGTGGTTGTGCAGCGTCGCGAGCCCGACGAGCGGCAGGCAGCCGAGCGCGACGGCGGCCCCGCGCAGCGCGCGCTCGCGGGCGGACTCGGCGCGGAACGCCAGCGCCAGCCAGAGCCAGGTCCCGGGCAAGAGCAGGAGCGCCGGAGCCTTCGACAGCGCCGCCAGCCCGATGGCGAGACCGGTCCCGAGCCACCACCCCCGCCCGCCACGGCGCGCCGCCTCGAGCGAGAGCGCGATGACCAGCAGGTTCAGGAAGAGCCCCTGGGTCGAGGGCATCAGGAGGCCCGAGTAGTAGACGTAGGGCGCCAGGCCCGCCGCGACGAGGCCGGCGATCA
>Ga0316204_10004769_pt1 | contig 23742 bp, 16 predicted proteins | sample 6monrhotite_MG_2_FD_205661 | JGI IMG/M metagenome (GOLD analysis project Ga0316204, IMG submission 205661) | Microbial mat bacterial communities from mineral coupon in-situ incubated in ocean water Damariscotta River, Maine, United States -... | ecosystem: Environmental > Aquatic > Marine >... | reverse complement strand
CTTGCGAAAGCTAATGTAGGAATCGCTGTTGGTTCTGGTACAGACGTTGCCGCCGAAACTGCGGATATTATATTGGTAAACAGTAACCCACAAGATATTGCTAACTTAATTTTATTCGGAAAAGCTACCTACAATAAAATGATCCAAAATCTAATCTGGGCAACTGGTTATAATGTTATAGCTATTCCACTAGCTGCAGGTGTGCTATATTCTTCAGGCTTTGTTTTAGGTCCTGCGGTAGGTGCTGTATTTATGAGTTTGAGTACAATTATTGTAGCCATTAATGCTCAGTTATTAAAGCGGAAAATTGGTAAAAAATAATGAATAGGAAAGAAAAGCTTAACAAGATCTATTTAATCTTGTTGAGCTTATTTGTAGTAATGTTAGGTTATGGTATTTTATTACCGACCCTTCCCTACTATACTGAAAGATTAGCGTTAAAAGATAATCTGGATACCGATCTTGTCAACTTCCATATTGGATTGCTTACAAGCATCTATCCATTTTTTCAGTTACTATTTGTAGTGGTTTGGGGCAAGCTTTCAGACAAATATGGTCGTAAGCCCATTATCATTGTCGGTCTTATCGGGTTTGTAATAATGCAGTTGCTTACTGGGCTTGCCACATCTTTGACAATGTTATATATCGCACGGGTCTTTGGTGGTATTTTTACATCATCAGTTATTCCAGTTAGTAATGCATACTTAAGCGACATCACTTCCGAGAAAAGGAGAACAAAAATAATGGCATGGTCAGGAGTTGCCATTAGTTCTGGTGTTATTTTTGGACCTGTTATTGGAAGCTTTCTATCTCAAACTGATCTACATGTAGAATATTCTATCGGTCAGCTTCATTTAGATCGATTTTCAGTACCCTTTTTATTTGCTGCTGTATTAGGGTTGATTGTTTTATTCACTGTAATGAAATGGTTAAAAAACACCGTTCGAGTTCATAAGTTTATTACGAAAAAAATGAATTTTCGATATACATTTAGTAACTATTTTATCGTTTTACTATCGCTGTCGTTTGTGCTGCAGTTTGTGGTGACTTTATTTGAAACAGTATTTTCTATTTATGGTAAAGATGAACTGGGATTTAACAGCAATCAAGTTGGTCTCGGTTTTATGCTATGTGGTTCAGTAATGGCAGTTTTACAGCCTGTTTTTGCAAGTTATGGAGAGATGGTTTTATCTAAAAGAAAACAAATTGCTTTAGGATTACTAATATCTGGTTTATCCTTAATCGCTTTCCCGTTTTTTAAAAATGAGTTCCTTGTCTATGGATTAATTATAGTGTTTTCTGCTGGTGGCGCTATGGTAACTCCTAACTTGTTGTCGGCAGTTTCATTAACATCAAAAGAAAATACAGGTAGAAACATATCTATACAAAGCTCTACAAATAGTATTGGTCAGATTTTGGGACCTATACTAGGAACTTGGCTAATTGCCGGTGGTTTTTATTACCCCTTTATTATTTCAGGCGTCATCGTTTTAATAGCGATTGGACTAGTATATTTGTTAAAACAATAAAACTAGAATTAACCTAATTATATTAATGGAAAGTAAAGTTTTGAGAAGTAACTTTTAATATTATTTTTTTCGAACCTTTAAATTTTGGACTTCCTCAAATGTTAAGCCTGTAGATTCAGCTATTATTTTTTCATCAACTCCGTTTCTTTTAAATTGCTTAGCTATCTCTATGGTTTGTTTTTGCTTAGCAATATCGGTAGCTTCTTTTTTTATTCGTTGCTCTAAAACATAGGGAGGAACATATTTAGTACTCTGTTCTAACTGCACAAATAAACCAATATCTTTAAAGCTTAAGTAACTTTTATCTGAGATAATTAGACTGTCTATCACATGTGTATCTACAATAATACCAACTTGAATTAGTTTATCTGTAATTTCTTTATCTGTATCAGATGGTTTCAACTCTCCGCTTGGATGATTGTGGCATAAAATTATTTTGACAGCTCTTTTTTGTAGTGCAAAACTGAACACCTCCATCGGTTCTGCGATCACTTTATTTACAGAGCCAAGTCCAATTAATTCAATAAAAAGAATTCTATTATTATTCTCTAAACCAATCACCCAAAAGTGTTCTCTATTTTGGTCTATCTTATTTTCACGTAATAAGACTTTCTGCATAATTCCGTAGATATCATCAGAATTAATGATTTTTATTCTTTCAGCTTCTGTCAATTTTACATCCATAATTCAAATATACAAATTCAGGGGAGTTATTCGTAGAGAATATCTGTTTGCTATATTTTTGAATTATAATATTGTATTGAATTAATCATCTCCTTAATTCTGAGCATATTTCACTATTTTTGGGAAAAGAGCAACTATGAACATTGTAAAAAGCAAAGAGTTATTTTGGAAACTCTTCAAAGCAAAAGATGAAAACGACCTGCAATTAATTATAAATAATTATGAAGTTGTTTTTCAAAACTCAAATTGGAAACCTTTAGGAAACAACAAAAGTAATTATGGTGTTGTAAAAAATCAACAATCTAGTCCAATCGCAGCACTTATAGAAAAAACAACAAACTCAATTGATGCTTTATTAACAAAAAAGTGTTGGGAGTTAGGAATTGACCCTAAGTCTGAAGACGCACCAAATTCAATGGATGAAGCTATAGAATCTTTCTATCCAAACAATAATTGGGATTTAAAAGAATTCAGGAAATCTCAAGCTGAAGAAATTCAAATTATAGCGGATGGAAAAGGTCCAAGAAGTAAGTTTAAAAAAATTCCTACTTCAGTAATAATATATGACAATGGTGAAGGACAGCATCCAGAAAAGTTTGAAGAGACTTTCCTTTCGCTTCTTAGAGGAAATAAAAACAATGTCCATTTTGTTCAAGGCAAGTATAATATGGGAGGAAGTGGAGCAATAGTCTTTTGTGGTAAAAAAAGGTATCAACTTATAGCTTCTAAAAGATTCGACAACACCGGTGATTTTGGTTTTACATTGATTAGAGAGCATCCAAAAACTGAAAATGATCAAGCTAAAGAAACTTGGTACGAATATTTATTAATAGATGACAAAATTCCTTCATTCAAAATAGATAGTCTTGATTTAGGGTTAGAGAATAGAGTATTCAAAACAGGTACAATTATTAAAATGTACTCCTATCAGTTTCCAAAAGGATATTCTGGATTTGCACAAGACTTAAACCAGAGTATTAATGAGTTTCTATTTAGCCCTGCTCTTCCAATGCTAACTATAGATACAGCCGAAAGATACCCAAACAATAAAGTTCTTTCGAATGATCTATTTGGTCTTAAAAAAAGACTTCAGAAAGAAGAAGGAGATTATATATCAGATCAATTTTCTGAAACTTATGAAGATGAGTTATTTGGACAGATGAAAGTTTCATGTTTTGTTTTTAATGTCAAAGTCAAAGATTTTGATTTAAAGAAAACTAAAGATGAAATAGGTAGAAGGTATTTTAAGAATGGGATGAACGTAATGTTTTCTATGAATGGGCAAGTACATGGTTTCTACACTTCTGAATTTATTACTCGTTCTTTAAAGCTAAATCTACTAAAAAGTCATCTTTTGATTCATGTCGATTGCACTGAAATGAAGTATGAGTTTAGAAAAGAACTCTTTATGGCTTCAAGGGATAGGCTAAAAGATGGGGAGGAAACACAACAGTTAAGGCATTATCTAGCATCTAAACTAAGCTCAAAAGATGGTAGGTTAAGTGAAATTCAGAAATTTAGGAGACAAGCCGTTAACGTTGACACATCAACAAATACAAACCAGCTGTTAAAGAACTTCACTAAAAATTTACCTCTTAATTCTGACCTAATGAAATTGCTTGGTGATACTTTTAAATTAGATTTAAAAAAGGAAACAAAGAATAAGAAAGAGAAGAAAAAATCTGATTCTAAAAAGACTGAAATTCCCTTTTTACCTCAACGATTTCCTTCACAGTTTAAGGTGAATTCAAAAACTAAAGGTGATACAGAAGTTGCAAAAATCCCACTTAATGGAGAGAAAACTATTCGCTTTAGTACTGACTGTACAAACGATTATTTTGATCGAACTGATGAACCTGGAGAACTCAAAATAGCAGTTTTAAAAATAAAAGAAAATGAAACTAAAGGTGGAAATAAAATTGGAGAACCTAAAGAAGTTAGTGATCTCTTCAATGTGAACAAGAGCAGTCCTAATAAAGGAACGATAAGAGTTAGCCTTAATCCAAAGGCAGAATTAAATGTTGGTGATTCAGTTCAGATGAAAGTTTCTTTAACCGCACCAAGTGGTGATTTTGATGAAATTTTTTGGATTAAAATTTCTGACCAAGAAAACAAAAAAGAAAAAGCACCAAAAGAAGAAGAAGATAATGAACCTTTAGGACTACCAAAGATGGTCTTTGCTTATCAAAACAAAGAAGATAAAGGTGAAAATGCTGTCTCTTGGGAAGATGTTGAAGAGGCTACAGGTTTAGATATAGATTTTAAAACCGTTATGGTTCCCGAGGCTGAAGGTGATAATCTAAATAGTATTTTCATTAACATGGACAGTACTGTGTTAAAAAATTTCAAATCTAAATACAATAACCCTAACGAAGAACAAATTGAAATAGCTAATAGAAAGTACTACACTGCTGTATATTTTCATACTTTATTTTTATATACTATTACCAAAAACAGAGGGTATCAAATTAACCAAAAGAACGAAAACACAAATCAATTTGAAGAAGTAGATTTAGGGCAATATTTAAAAGACTTATTTGACCATTATTACTCTACATTTATTTTGAATTTTGGTGGTATGGAAGAAATGATGCAAGGATTAGCTGATTAATAAAAAGATATGTCAAAAAGACTTTTAAACGATACTGAAGCCTGCATCCATTTAGGAATAACAAAAGAACTCCTTTATGCATATGTGCGAAATGTACCAAAAAAAGCTTTAGATCATAATCGAAAACTTATTTCTGAAGAAGTCAATGGAAAAAATATGTTCAATATAAGTGAACTAGATTCTTTTGATGCATATTTGAAAGATCCATGGTCAAATGAAGGTGGTAAGCGTCCAGATATTCCATCTTATATCCAAGACTATCTAAAAACTGAAATTGGGGGAAAGTGCCCAATAACCGAAAAAGGTTTTCCTCTCGAAAATGCTCACATTGAAGATTACAGTGTCTCGAAAAGCCATCACCATCATAATATTATTCGAATTGCAAAAGACGAGCACACTAAGTTTGATAAAGGTATACTATCTAAAGAACTGTTAAAAAAGACTAAGTCTAGTTTGATTGAAAATATTAGAAGGAATTTAAGATTAGAGAATGAGACTGATCGATTATCCTTTGGTCTACCCAAACCATATCATCTTTTTATCGGACGCGATTTAGAATTATTAAAAGTAACCTCTTTAATGGAGGTTAAAAGACTTTTAGTTATTCAAGGGATTGGAGGTGTCGGAAAAACACAACTTTTATTGAACGCTATAAATAGTGTAAATTATCACAACCCTGTTTTATGGATAGATATTGAAACTATTAGCACAATTAATGATCTTATATTAGTCATATCAAATGAAATTGCAAAGATCATAGATAAACCTATCATGACCACATTGATAGATACTATATCATCTCTCCAAATTACTATTGTGTTAGATAGTTTGGAAAAACTACTGATTCCTTATAGGGACAAAACAGAAGACTTTATTCAACTGTTGATGACACAAACAGACAATGTTCAACTACTTATAACTAGTCAAATCGATCTATCTATTTTTGATAATGAAAAAGCACTAATTAATTTACATGGAGTTTCAGATTCGTCTAGCAAGTCCATATTAAATCATCTAGTAAATGAAAAAAATCATGTTGAGGAACAACAATTGAGTTGGATCATAAATTTTTGTGGAGGTCATCCACTTTCTCTTAAGTTAATATCCTCATTAATAAATTTCTATAAAGCTTGTGATGTAGCTATCAACCAACTTAAAAAAACTAACTCCCTTAAACAACCTCTTAGAGTAAAACACAGTAAATCAACTGCTCTATCAATATGCTTAGACACTGTTTATTCTAGCTTAAATAAAGATCAAAAAAAAATCTTACACTACTCTAAGTTCTTTCCAGTTGGTTCAAAAGAACCTTGGATAAAAGGTGATTTAAATTTACCAGATTTTGATACGGATTTAGCAGTTTTACAACAATTCTTTCTAGTTAATATTCATATTGACACTCTTAATTTTCGCCGTATTTTAATACAAAACCCAATTAGGAAATTTCTTTACGATCATGCAATTGGATCCTCAATTGAAAGTCATAATAAATATGAAATAAAAATATGGCTTAATATTTCAATTGAAGCTATGCTAGTTGATCATAATTATATTGAAACAAGCTTAAGAGGTTCCGCCGAATATGGTATTTCTAGAATAGAGACTGAGCTTCCTAATATTATGGAAGCATTCTATCTTTCAAAAAAGAAACTAGAAAATTCTAATATTCAGTTAACGAAGAAAGATCAAGATGATTTTAGATTAATTATGGGGAATATTGCCTCTTCATTGGGCAAATTCTTTTTCGTTCGTGGCTTTTTCAAACAAGGGGTTTTAATTGCAAAAGAAGGGATAAAAATCAGTTTAGAACTACAAATGTTCGAATCTGCTGCAACACAATATATGTATCTTAGCCAGATACAGTCTAGGCAGCATAATTTAAAAGGTTTTACTAAAACCATAGAAGATTTGTATAATTTGACCAAATTGACAAATGATGAGTATGTTAATATCTGTTATAATTGGTTGAAAGCAAGGTTCCATTCCATAAATAGAGAATTTAAGGTTGCCTTGTCTTATTTTAATAAAGTTATTACTATGTTGGAACTAAGAATGAAAAAAAGTTCTGACAAAAATGATTTTGTGTTTAATACAAAATTATGGGAAATGACAAAAGTTCAATCTAAAGGAAATATTGGATTAGTATATACGGAAATCGCAAAGATTTATGAGTCCTCTCAAGATTATGAAAAAGCATTAAAATATTACAAGAAAGGACTTAATATTCAATTAAGTTTAAAGGATGAAGTAAATGCCTTTAGCTGTTATTATCAAATTGCAAATTGTAATATAGAATTGAGAAGGCCGAACAAGGCGATTAAATACTATTTCATTTGTGTTGAAGGATTTCTGCGTCATGGCAATCATGAATATCTTGCTAATACTTTGGCGGAATTGGGGAGACAATCAGAAACTCATCCAGAAGTACTAAAAAACAAACTTTTAACAGGTCGTGTTTTTGAACTTGCATTAGATAATTTAACCTATCGTTTATATAGCTTTGTTGATAGGCAAGGATCAATAAATACAAATACTGAATCAATTATTCAAGGCATTCCTCGAGAACTAATAGGGCAAATGATTCTTTTAACTATGCTTGTAAGCCTATCAGAACATAAAGACTATTTATATGATTGGGCAATTGATTTAAATGAGGGATTGAAGTATACAGCTACAGAAATAAATATTTTTTCTACTATAATTAATCTCGCACATGCTATAGGTTCAGTTGATTATTGGAAAGGAAAACCACAAAATGAAAGCCAACTTCCATTAAATACAATTCTCCAAAGTTGTCTAATAATAAATGGCGGTCCAGATCTTAAAAGTAAAACACGAATTTTTTATTGGCTAGCTCAGTGGATGCAACATATGAATTTGGATAAAGAAGCAACTGCCGCAAAATTATGGGATAAAGCTTGGAATTCTTTTGATGGTTAAATTCATGCTATTACCAATAAAAAGAAAATAAGTTGAACTTAGTTTTATATGTATTCCACCTTTTGGAAGTATAGAATAGCTGATGCAAGGATTAGCAGATTAATCGTCTAAAAAATTATGAGAAATAAAGATAAAAAATATTTCAGTAGTAAAGAAATGATGAAAGAACTTAAAGTTTCATCTTGTGAATTAATGCATTTAAGGACAAAAGGAGAACTCGAGTTTATCAAAAAAGGGAACTCTTATCTTTATCGTAAAAAGAAAAACATCAAATAAAATTATACCTCACCAAAGATTTTTTCAGCAAAATTAACTTCAATATTTAAGTCATCAAATCTTTTACTTTCCCAATGATTCGCTACACAAATAAAATAAGGTCTCCACAATCTTTGCTTAGAAGTCGATATGATTTTTTTATATTGATTTGAATCGGTTAAATTTTTAACCCTAACTCCGTAAAAGTTTTTTAGCACAAAATCTATAGATAAAATTATATCAAGAGGTGGATGGCATATTCTTGGAGTATTCGTGAGAAGGACATTTCCAAAATTAAAGTCATTACTTTTTGTTAGAACAAAACCTCCCATGTTAAAGTGGTATTCAGGGTGAATAAAACCTTTACCTCGTCCATCATCGTTATCATAATTTCTAATATGCTTGTCCAGATGCCACGACATCTTGTACTTTTCTAAATCATCAGCAGTTTTACCATAAGTAACAAACTGAACACCGTAAACAACGTTTCTATCTTGGATTATTGAGTCACATATCGAATTTACAGTATAAGATTTTTCTGTTATGGATATTTTTAATTCTAAAATTATCTCTTTAACATTCTGCAGAATTTGCTCAGGTATTTTTAAATCCTTTTTATTAATATTTTTAAATCTTAACTTAGTGTTTAATTTCCAATTATTTTGATCATTCAATTTCTTATTTAATTCTGTCATCAAGCTATCTAAGCCTTCAACCTGAATTTTAGATTTTTTCAAATCTTTTAGAAGATTTATAAATCTTGAAATGTCTGAAAAAACGTTAGATGCTTTAAATGCTACTTTTTCCATAATCTGAATTAAACGTTATCTTCAAAATAAGACTTTAACCTTTCTTCTTCATATGGAAGTAAAGCATTCCAAGACTCACCTCTGAATGTCTCATCTTTAGCCTCTTCTAAACAAATATACCCTTTGTCTTGCCATGAATAATGCTGGTGTTCATCAATTATAAATCCATCCATTTCAGCCAAAGGCACACCTGTCGCACGACAAACTGTCCAAAACTCTTTGCTATCAGCACCAAAACTCAATTCTTGCTCATTTAGAGAATCTTTTAGATTTTCATATTTAGTTTCTAGATATTGAATCCTCTCTTGAGCATTAAGAAACTTTAACGTAGTCCCATCAAAATTTTCACTCCACCACTCTTCTATTAAGTCGCTCCACCATCTTTCAACACTTGATAAAACACCTTTGTATCTGAAAATTGACAACTCGTTCTTTAAAAACTCCCATCCTTCAGAATCGTTTTTAATACCTAATCTTGTGAGAAGAACGTCTTCTCCTATTAACACTCCATTTTTATTTATAACCTCTTTATTTAAAAACTGAACAGTTTCATGAGGCTGCTTTTCTTTTATTTCATTAATTTTTCTTATTAAACCATTATCTATTTTCAATTGTTCTGTTTCGGAGAGACTTATAATTTCCTCAACTTTAACATTTTTCTTAGCTAAGATTTCATACGACTCAATTAGTGATAACAAAAAATCTTCTTTATCTTCTAGATGATTTTTTTCAAAAACACCATCAAATAAATCTTCACTTGTAGTATCCTTTTGATGAATAGATTTAAATCCAGGTTGAGAAGAACAAAGAATTATTGGAAAACTTTTATTAAAACCCCTTCCATTTACTTTATCAACTTGTAGTCTTCTACAATGTTGAGCTAAAGCTTCAGATGAAAAATCTGCATTAGAATCTTCGGAAGCATCCAGCCTCCAATCAAGTATTAATCCATCAAATGTAGCTTCATTATCTAACAGATAAGCAATTATCTCTTTCCAAGGTTCTTCTCTTCTAACTATAATTGATAAAGATTCACTTTCTAAATTTTCTTTTACCTGATCAGCTGTTCTTGGTGTATCATCAAAATACAAATATGTTATGTGTTTAGACATTCGCAGGTAAAATTATTTTAATACAAGTATTATATTCTCCCTCTAAAGGATTTGAGACCTGAATTGATCCATTATATGAAGAAATAATTTTCTGCACAATATATAAACCAAGACCAGTACCAGAATTATCTTTAACATCTAAATCTTCTGAATTAATAGGGTTAGAAGTTGTATAAAAAGGCAAAAAAATCTTTTCCTTTATGTCATCCGAAATACCATCTCCATTATCAGAAAATTCAAAATGAATTTGGGAATTAATTTCCTCAACCTTAAGCAATATTTTACCGCTGCTAATACTTTTATTTCTTCTTATAGCTTTCTTTGAATTTGTATAGAGGTTGAATAAAATTGAAAGCCATTCTGACGGGTGCATTGGACAAGTAAAAAGATATTGATTTACGAATTTTTTAGCGATTTTGATATTAGCTTTGTTACTATTATTTTCAATCTGCCTAAAAAAAGAATTGACTGTTATCTTTAAATTTATTGGTGAAATTTCCCTTTTAGTATTTTGCGATACAGAAGCTCTAAAATAAGCTGTGTAAGACTGGTATGCTAAAAAAGCTTCCTCTAATTCGTCTACTTTACCTAAAAGCAGGCTATCTATTATTTTTTTCTTTAAAAATTTTATTCGGCTTTTAAATACTGTGTCAAATTGCTCAATTTCGTGAACAAATTCACCTATCACTAAGCCTATTCCCGCAAGAACCCTTAACATTCCGTTTTCCTTGATTTTTTCCTCAAACTCTATCTTTGTGGCGTCAATTTGTTTTGGTAATTCTTTTAAGAAAGATTCCAGGTATTCGTCTTTATCAGGATCATCTAATCTAATTTTCTGCTGCAGTTCAACTATTGACTTTTTTATGTCATCGAAATGCTCCCTTTTATATTCAAGTACCTCTAATTTTTCATTTAACCTGCGCGCTCTATTCTTCTTAGTTTCTATAAACTTATCCGCACTAGCTATGCGAAGCATCGAAACTTGTAAAGTTTTATAGACAAATTCCTGTAATTCTTTAAAAGTGTAATCTTCAATTAGACCTTCCCTACTAGCTGTTTCTTCAAAATTGGACTTATCATCTTCACTATTAATTATTTCTATAAAACCAAATAAATTTTGATTACCAAATGGGATATTAATACCTGATTCTGCCCTTAGCTTATTTAATTTTCTATCAATATTCAACCAATCATTTCCTATTTCTCCATAAGGATATACTCGAAAACCATTTCTATACAACTTCACGCCACTTGATTCATCTGCAATTTTTTGGATACTCTTAAGTTCCAGACTAGTGAAGTCATTATCTAAGTCATAATACTCTGGTCTATTATAAATAAAATAATACGCTTTGAAATGAATATTATTTAATTTGGAGAACTTTTCAACTAAGTCCTTGTCTTTACCAGAAGAAATTGGAATTTTTTTGTCATCTAATTCAAATTTTTCGCTCCTAATAGAACAAAAACCACACATATCCTTGTCTACCCAACCCTCTATAGTAGCTATTGCTTTGTTGAATAAGATTTTCTCTGGAGCCATAACTTCAGTAACCTCACCATCCTCATTAGTTTTTCTATAACAATAGACCGTAAATGAATTATCTCCACTTTTTTTAGTTGCTATATTTAAGTTATTAGATCTATCTGATAAAAAATCTGGCTGTAATAAATTTGAAATGTATCTATAAACTCTTCTTATTTCAACACTCTCCCAAGCTTCTCTTAAGTTATCAATTGTTATTCTAGTACCGCTTTGATATTCTAAATCAGATGTTATATAAGAAACTTCATTTTTAATTTTACTAAGCTCTGTATCTATCAGATAAGAATCCCATTTAATAACTAATTTCAGAGCCATAGGCATCTTTTCATTCTTAGTTATTATTGTTAGCTTAGAGCCGAGACGTTGAGTAGAAAATCTACCTATTCCTTTTTTTCCCGCCTTTTTTCTTTTAAACCTTTTAGTAATTGGATTATGGACTTTATCTGTAGAAGATAATCTCATAAAGCCATTTTTTAGACTTTTATAATCCATACCCTCACCATTATCCTCGATTACTAAAGTTCCTCCTACTATATGAGTATTTTTAAAAAGAACCTTAACGGTAGTTGCATCTGCATCATAAGAATTTTTAATTAATTCAGAGACAGCTGTTTCAGATCGACCAACAAGTTCTAAACCAAGTCGATTTATAATACCAGCATCTACTGAAAAACTTAAATTATTATCTTCAATATCTATTTCTTCATCCAAGTCTATAATATTTAAATAAAGCAAGCTGTACAAGCATCACTCTCAGTATCATCTAAAATATCTAATAAAAATTTAGAATCTTTAGATTTATGTTTGTTTGAACGCTTTAAGTGGTCTAATTTAATTTCTTTTATCCTTCTTGGCTCCATAAGTTCTGTTAAAGATTCATTAGGAATCCACGTAAACATTTCTTTTTCATTTTCATACTTCATAGCCTCTTTAAATTTTTCAGGATGCTGTTCGTATAACCATACCCATTCTATTTTTTGTTGAAAAAAACAAAAATAGCAACCTGATCTACTCCTAGCATATTCACCTACTTGTCCATCCACTTCATATTTCACTTTGTTGTAATAGGCAGGTACACCAACACCACTGTCTTCAAGAATTTTAAAAATATCTGCTCTAACTAGATTGTCTTCATTTTCCAATAAAGGGTAATCATCCTCAAAAGAGAGCGGATAATTTGTTGTTTTCAAGTACTGAAAAATACTTTTGTTATATTCAGCAACACCAAAGCGTAATAAAGCATCTAACTTTTCTTTAATAATGCGTTCTTTTTCTAATCTATAATTTCTATTAAAGGAAATTGGTTTAGAAAAAATGGCTTCAATTTTATCTAATTTACCCCCTTTTATATATTGACTATAGTAACTCAATAATTGTTCCTGATTTTCAGGAGTAAAAATTTTTTCTAATACATCTTGACTCCATATATTTCTTCTAAACGGAAATATGGATTGAATATTATTTTCTCTTGATATGTAGCCTTCTCGTTGTTCGTCACCTCTAATTCCTACATAAGAAACCGTAGGCTTATCACCAACAAACTTTTCGAAAGGTTTTAGTTTCATTAAGGCAGTGCACCATCTTGCTTGTGGTGAAGGAAGATACCCTCTAAAAGACTTAAAGTGAAAATCAAAAGGATCTTCATTAGTGCTAATAATTTTTTCATCTTCGAGCCTATTGACTTCAATACCTAAATAGCTTTCCAAATTATCTATTAATTGATATGTTTCATCTAGCTCTTTCCCTGTATCTGTGAAATAATACTTAAAATTAAAGCTAGGGTATTTGTCCTTTAAATATATTGCCAGTGCAGCACTATCTTTCCCTCCAGATATCCCTAATACATGTTCCAATTTACTCATTTAATTCCTTTTTCAATAATTCTGTCAATACTGCTATTCTTAACTGTTTATCGTTCCCTAGACTACTTTTTATTTCAGCAATTGATTTTTCAACTTCTTCTTTTTGCTGTTTAGAAATACGTACCAAATGATTTTTTAATCCTTGATTTTGAGATGTAAAGTCTATTTTATAAATTTCCTCTTCACTTTCGTCAAAGTTAACATTTTTTATATCACATAAATTATCCAACTCTCTCACAATGAAACTTAACTTCTCCTTTAAAACATCTTCATCCTTATCTGATATTCTATCTAATGGCTTTGATAATAAAGAAAAACAAATAGAATTGAGCCAACTATCCCTATCATCAAGTTCAGAATTCACCCTTAACATAAACGTTTTTTGAGAGGGTAAAATTTGATGTTCTTTTAATGAATTAAAACGCTTTTGTAATTGTGTTTTATATTGAGGAAATTTACTCTTTATCCCTAAAATTTCTAATGTTAAAAAGTTTTCAAAACGGTTGAGCAACTCCTTATAAGAATCCTTAACTTCAAGAATAGTTTTTTGAAACTTGACAATATACTCATCAAATAACTGTTCATTTTCAATAAGTTCTTTTACATTGTATCCTAATGCCATTGGGAATTGTTCAAAGAATATTTTTTCAGGATCTTCGGCATGAGGTATAGCATTTCTCAATTTTAATGCCTCTTGAGAAAGTCTTTTTGTTTTTGTTGAGTAATCGGTAAGTCCTTTGTATAAAATCAAAAACGGTCTAACGCTTTCAATAAAAGACTCATTAGTCATAGAATTCCCTTTATCCTGATTTAGATATACTCTGTATTTATTAAATAAATTAAGACGTAAATTATCCAACTCAAAAGATTTGACTGAATATTCGTTAGGATTCCGAGTTATTAAGTAAAGGATTGTTTCGTTGATGTAAGGCATATAACCACCATCAACATTGTAAAGTGCAAAGTCTCCTCTTCTTACAAATAAAAAGGTCGGTATTAAAAAATCAATGACACCTTGCTTTAACTTATAAGGTTTCTGCTTCAAAGTGTTTATTAAATCTGTTATTGGCTTTTGTTCCTTTTTAGCTTCTTGTAAAAAAAACTCGCACTGCTCCCATACTCTGATAAAATTCTCATCAGCACTATTAGGTGATGTCACAGTATAACTTCCTTCTTCAACCCTATGAATCCCATTGTTTTTAATCAAACTCCAATAGATTGTTTTATCAGACGGGAATTTGTCTTCAGGATAACCTAAGTCTTTTTCATTCCAATTATTTACAAGTCTATTAAAATATGATTTTCTGGATGAATTTATTGCACCAGATACTTTATGCTTATTTATTAACTCCATATTAATTTTTGGAGTATTAGGATAAATAGAAGCACAAATTTCAGAAAGTATTTTATTTAATCTTTGCTTGTTTTTTACTATTCGTTTCTGACCGTTAAAAAACCATTCAATGTTTTTCGAGTACAAAGAGTCTAAAACGTAATGATTCAACAAAGATTTCTGACTCTTGATAATATTCTTTAATTCTATTTTAGCAAACTTATCATCATCATCAACATCGCTTAAAACTTTTTCTGTTTTAACAATATCCAACAGTGTTTTTTTAATAGTTGAAGAGTTTTTATATAACCCATATAGAATTGGTATATCTTTTCCCGAGGTTTGTTCAACTATATCTTTCTCAGAAAGTTCCTCATTAAAAATCAGATTAATAAACCCGTCAATTTCATCCTCAGGAACTTCAAAAGATGGTTTTTCGCTGATATTAAATTTAAACAACCTAGGAGTACCAGTTTTAAATAAAGTTTCCTTAGCTGTTAATATTGGGAAATCAAACGCCTCCTTCAATCTATGAACTAAGTCCAGACTTTCATCAATGCTATCGCTAGCTTTCAAAATAGCCCCCTCAATATCCATATCTGTTCCTCCAAAAAGCTTGAAAGAATTATTAAAACTATTAAACCTTACTATTTTAAATTTCTCTAAACTCTTTAATGATTTTTTGATGTCATTTGAACTATATTTGTAAGATAAATACCCCAATAAAAGCTCATCATTAATACTTGCTCCTTTACTCGCAAATAAATTGAATAAGCCAATTATTTTTAAAAGGTCCAAAGCCAAGTTTTGATTATCCTCAACTTTTGCTTCTGCTCTTTCAATTGAGTTTTTAATTAAAGCCCATTGCGTATAATCAGAATTATGTTTACTAACTAAGATAGAATATAAATTTACAAGTAAATAATCATACAGTTTAGGTATATCAAATAACTCATTGCCTTTTAAGCTATCTATACCTAAGTGATCAGAAGTATTTAAAAATGTAAATAGTGATCTTTCATTTTGACCATACCTTTGTAAAGAATAAGTTAGTATAATTGCTGAAAATATGTCTAAAGGAAATAAATTATCCCCAATGCTATTTATGTACTCTCTTGAAATTGAAAAACAATTATTGCTTTGGTTTAACTTGTTAAGATTTTGATTATAACTAATATACTCTTTAGAAGCATTGTATTTGGAACTAAAATGCTGTGATGCTAAAAAAAGTAATTGTTCAATTGGTTCATTAAATGTAATTTCACAAAGTCTTCCTTTTACTTTTTTCCATTCATTTTTTTGCGAATCCGTTAAATCATTAGAATAAGAGTCTATTGCTTGATGAACCGAAGTTAACAATATTATATTTCTATTAGAATCATTAACAAACTCTGCAAGTTGCTGAATAAAGTACATTTCCTTTTCAGGCTCATACTTTGATGCATATTCTAAAAATTTACCAAACTCATCAATACAAATGACCAACAACCCATCTTGCTTATTTAATTCCTCGTACTTCTGATAAATACAATCAAAAATTTCCTGATTACCTTTTAGGTTGTTTTCTATTGAAAAATAAGTCTTAAAGTAGGCTATAAGAGAATTATATTCCCCAACAACATTTATAAACTCACACTTTCGTATATCATTAGAGTTAAAATCGAAAAAATTATTAGTATTCGAATTAGAAATGCTTCTGTTAAAAGCCCATAAAAAAGATGACTTCCCCGTTCCATAAGAGCCAATTATACTAAAACTATGAACACCCTTCTCAAACTCATCCAATATAAAATTAGCAATGCGTTTAGAGTTTTCAGTAGGAATATATTCTATAGATTTGTCCTGATCTCTGATAATATTTATTGATGATAGTTGTTTTATATTATCCATAATATTCGCTTAAAATGTCAAGTGAATTTGGTTTTTCATTTTTAAACTGTAACTCCTTAATACCAGAATCATTAGAGTATATAATACTCTCATATTTCTCAGATATTCCAATTAGTTTTTTTTCGAGTTGATCTTTAGAAAAAGCAAAAATATTACCTACACTATTAAAATCACTATAGAGGTTTTTAAAACTAATAGACTTCCCATACTCTTTGTTCTCCAAAATGATAAATAATATAAGCTCTAATGGAATATCTTGTTGTTTGTTATTCTGAATAATATATTTTGTTGAATTGTTCTTTTTTATTTCCTGAATTAACTCAAGATCTGATAAAATTCCAGAAAAATTATCTTCAATATCTTTTTCATTTTTAGAGTAATATGTCCTCAAAAAGACCGAAAAGTCTTTAGCCAAAGTGTTTTGATTTAAACTATTATTTATTCCTTCCATGTAAGTGGAAAAGTTTTCTTTATTAAACTCAGGCTTTAATTTTCTGAATTCATTAAATATTATTGAATAAATAGATGAATAATCATTTATAACTAATAAGTAGTGCAGTAACCAAAGCGAAGTTTCGTCTTCTAGATATTTGTCTTTTCCATGATTTTCATCAAACAGAAAATTTGCAATTCTTGTGGATTTCTCGTTTTTAATACTAATAATATTAAATGCTTTTAACCAGAATCGAATGGAACTAACCATATTTCTACCTACTCCTAAATCAATACATGCTTGGTCAGTAAATTTTCCATTTCCCTCAACAAAATCATATCCTTTTTTCAACCACAAACTTTTACAATGAAAAGTTTCATGCCCTGAAAAAATCAACCTATTACTCATTATCGTTTTTAATTAACAATTCCCGTAAATGTACAATTTTTAAGAATTCTTTTATCACTGCAAACCTTTTTACTTAAATGTATTTTGAACTTAATATCTATTAAACAAATGAAACAAAAAGCTTATCCATTTTTATTTTATCATTACTTCACTTTAGTTTGAGTTCTACTGTGGTTGATTTTTCCTCATAAAGCAAAAAATACATTAAAAATGTTGCACAATTGTTGCACAATTAATCCTAGCTCTTAATTTAAAACACTCAATAAAAATAATAAGAATATGTTCATAACTACAATTAAATCAATACTTTATATGGGTTTTTAAATATTTTTAAAAAGAAAAAACCTCTCAATAAATTGAGAGGTTTCTGCGGTCTGGACGGGACTCGAACCCGCGACCCCCTGCGTGACAGGCAGGTATTCTAACCAGCTGAACTACCAAACCGTTGCATTATTGCGGGTGCAAATATAAAAGAGTTTTTCCTTTTCGCAAAGGAAAAACAAAATTTTATTTATCATTTATTGATATATTATAAAGACTTCTCGACGCTGCTCGAAGTGACATCTTCTTTTTTACATAATTTACCAAAAATTATTAAAAGTCTTTTGAGTTGACCTATGATAAAAGGTTTAAAAAATCAAAGAAGCCGAAGTGAAGTAAGGTCAAAAACTGTTTGATTTTGCAAGGCAAAAGAGTTCTTTTGACCTGTGGTAGATGGTTCTGTAGTATTTTATTAATCTTTTGTTACTGAACTTCTTACAATGACTGCTACACCATCTTCTGTCTGCTTATCAAATAACTAGATAGAACTTCGTTATACCCTCTGCGGATGTCTACCGGCACATAATCGATCTTATATTGTAAGCATTTGTTTTTCAGCTCCGAAAAATATTGTGCCACCATCTCTTCGTAAGCCTCCTTGATGTTTTCACTATATAAATTGATCTCTTCATTGGTTTCTGCATCCACAAATTTTTTGGGTGCATTGTCAAAATCAAAATTCAACTCTGTTTTCGCATCGAACGTATGAAACAAGACTACTTCGTGTTTATTATATTTCAAATGGCGCAAGGCTTCAAAGAGCAACTCATTTTTAGTATCCGTTTGAAACATATCCGTAAATAAGAAAATCAACGATCTACGGTGTATTTTTTCTGCAATCTCATGCAAGTATTGATAGGTATCCGTTTTTTGAGATGAGGTAGACTGTAATAATTGCTCTAATTGGTGCAACAGCATCTTTCGATGTCGATCGCTCCCTTTTTCGGGGGCGTAATACTCATAACTATCCGAATAAATACTTAAGCCTACAGCGTCTCGTTGTCGTTTTAGCAATTCCATCAGCGATGCTGCGGCTATTGCCGAAAAACCAATCTTGTTTAAGTTATCTAATCGCTGTTCTTTGATTGAGGGATAATGCATAGAGGCAGAATTATCAATAATGACATGACATCTTAAATTGGTCTCTTCCTCGTATTTTTTTGTATACAGTTTTTCTGTCTTTGCAAACAGTTTCCAGTCTATATGACGCGTACTTTCTCCTTTGTTGTAGAGTTTATGTTCTGAGAATTCCACAGAAAACCCATGAAACGGACTCTTATGCATACCTGTAATAAAACCTTCTACCACTTGTTTTGCTAATAAGTCGAGGTTCTTAATTTCTGAAGATTGTACTATAGATAAATTCATACTTCCCGAAAGTAAAAAAAGGTCTGGCGTTAGCCAAACCTTTTCTCAATATAAATTGTTAATCTTTTCTACTATAACGCAGCATCAATCTTGTCTGTGTACACATTCTTTGGTGCAACACCTACTTGCTTATCGACTACCTCTCCGTTCTTAAAAACTAATACAGTTGGAATGTTACGCACACCATACTTCGCAGCAAACTCTTGATTTGCATCTACATCAACTTTTCCTACAACAGCTTTTCCATCATATTCATTGTGAATCTCGTCTACAATCGGACCTACCATTCTACAAGGACCACACCATGCTGCCCAAAAGTCAACCAATACTGGCTTGTCTGATTTTAATACTACTTCTTCAAACGTTGCATCTGTAATTTCTAATGCCATTTTATTCTTTTTTAATTTGTGTTATTCTTAATTAGGTTACAAAAGTACATATTTATTTTACTGAATGCGAAAACAAAAAATTACTTTTTACTATCTGTCTATCAATCTTCTCTATCCTTACGCAATTTTACTATTAGATTAAACATGTATATTTCTTCGTTCATTATTTCTGGGGATGAGGGTGAACCAAAATTAATTTCTTTCAAAACGGTAGATTATGGACGTCGATATTCCCTCCTGAGAATATAACACCAATCTTTTGATCCTTAAATTCTTCTTTATTCTTTAGCAAAGCTGCAAAAGCAACAGCACTTGAGGGTTCAATCACAATTTTTAATCGTTCCCAGATTAACTGCATCGCATCTACAATCTCTTTTTCTTCTACTCTAATAATCTTTTTCACCAATTGCTGAATAATCGGGAAATTCTGATCTCCTAGATAGGTTCTCAATCCATCGGCTATAGTATTTGTCCTTTCATTCTTTTCTATCTGTCCCGATAGCAATGAACGATATGCATCGTCGACGGCAAATGGCTCTCCTCCAATAGTGCTGCAGTTTTTTCCAAAATAATGGGCCGCCAAAGCGGTTCCTGCTATCAAACCACCGCCTCCAACAGGAGCGAAAAGAACATCCAAATCTTCATATTCTTCTAACAACTCAGATGCAGCAGTAGAGTTTCCTAAGATCACGGCTATATCGTTAGACGGATGCATAAATGTTGCGCCTGTCTCTTGTTGAATTCGATTTGTTTCTTGCTCTCTTGCTTCAATAGTAGATGGACATTCCGTTACGATTCCTCCGTACCCTTTTACAGCATTTTTCTTTACTTGAGGCGCGTTTTCCGGCATCACGATATAGGCAGGTATTCCTAGCATTTTTGCAGACAAAGCTACAGCCTGACCAAAATTTCCTGAAGAATGTGTTACCACGCCCTTTCCTCTTTCTGCGTCCGATAAACTCAAAATCTTATTGACTGCGCCACGCATTTTAAACGCACCCATTTTCTGAAAATTCTCACACTTAAAGAACACACTTGCGCCTACTAATTCATCGATCAATCCAGATGTCAACACTGGTGTTCTATGCGTATACAACTGCACGGTTTCTTGTGCTTTCTGAAGTGCTTCTTTAGTAGGAATCATGCTTTTATTTAGACTTCTAAAATAGTGATTTTAGAAATAGCTTATGCATGGTTTTTAGCCAACCTCATAATATCTCCAAACACACCTCTTGCCGTAACACTGGCACCAGCACCAGCCCCCTGAATCACCATTGGCTGATCTCCATAGGATTCCGTAAAAATCTCGATCAACGCATCTGTTCCTTTTAAAGACCCCAACGAAGATTCTTTAGGTACTGAAACCAAACTCACTTTTAAATTTCCTTTGGGCTGAAAAAGATCACCGTACAAATCACCTACATAACGCAACACATATCCTTCTTTTTGCTGATTCTTAGCCTCCTGAAATTGGGTATCTAAATCAGATAAACTATTTAAAAAATCTTCCTTACTCCCTTCCCTTTTGTCTTTAGGGATCAAATTTTCTATGTCAATATCTTCAAACTCATTTTGTAGATCTAACTCTCTAGCCAGAATCAGTAATTTTCTGGCCACATCATTCCCAGAAAGATCTTCTCTCGGATCGGGCTCTGTATAACCTTTTTCAACTGCTTCATTCAGAATGTGAGAAAAAGGTACATCTTCCACCGAAAACTGATTGAAAATATAACTTAGGGAGCCTGAAAAGACACCTCTAATTCGCGTAATATTCTCTCCTGAGTCATGTAAATTTCGAATGGTATCTATAATGGGCAACCCAGCACCTACGTTGGTCTCGTATAGAAAAAGTTTTTTGTTTTCTTTCAAGGTTTTCCGCAATGCATTATAGAAATCGAAGCCTAATGTATTGGCAATCTTGTTTGCAGAAATGATATGAAATCCATGTTGAATCAGACGATCATAATGCTGCACAAAAGAGGTACTAGCTGTGGCATCTATAGCAATGAGTTGATCGCAATGCGTAAGACTTACATAATTCAACACGTTCTCCAGATCATAGGTAATTGCTGATGTTTCAAATGTTTGCCTCCAATCACCTTCTCTACTAATATCGGCCAGTAATATCTTTTTAGAATTACTAATGGCTATAAACTCAATTTGAATGTCTTGTTGTTCAGCAATTTGCTGATTTGCTTTTTGAAATTGATCAATTAGGGTACTTCCCACATTACCAATTCCGAATAACACTATATGTATTTTTTTTGTTTTCATCTTTATTTAAAAATAGGGGTTACTATTTTTTTTAATTGTTCGTATTCTATTAAAAAGGCGTCATGCCCGTGAATGGATTTAATTTCATCATAATTTATTTGAAGGTCCCTATTTAACACAGTATAGATATCTCTGCTTTCTTCCGCAGTAAAAAACAAATCTGTATCTATTGCTATAATATGTATCTGCGCTTTTATTTTTTTGAGAATGTCTCTTGCTGATCCTTTTAAGGACACATCGATGTGTTTTAATAAATGATTCATCATTAAATATGCTTTTTGCTGAAATCGTTCTTGCAACTTTTCTCCATGATGTAATAACCAACTTTCTACATTGAAGATGTCCAGTGTTTCATTCATCGATCTTTGAAATCGCTGCTTAAAAGATGCCGGTGTTCGATAACATAGCATGGCGTGCATACGAGCATCATGAACTGGTTTCGTTGAATTCAATAACAACTGTTCTTGAATACAACAATTGGCCATTAACCAATCTGTAGATTTCCAGTCAGAGGCAATGGGAATAATGTGTTGTGCTAGATCGGGCTGTAAACAAATCATTTCCCAAGCAATACCGCCTCCAAGAGAGCCTCCAATGATGCTGTGCAATTTTGTAATCCCTAGAGATGCTAACCCATTTAAAAATATGTTTGCAATATCTCTCGCGATAAAAGAGTCATACTCTTCTATGAGAAATCCATCGTATCCGTTTCCTGGAATATTGAAAGCAATCACCGTATATCGAGTTGTATCTATAGGTCGATGATCACCAATTAAGTCATTCCACCAACCTTCACTCCCTGTCACGTTACTATTCCCAGACAAGGCATGATTTACGAGAACTACCGGAGCAGTTTTCAACGTAGGTCCAAACAATTGGTAACTTAATTGAAAGTTCTTCAGTTGAAAACCACGCTCGGTTGTATATTCTTGTACAGATATGTACTGTAATCTTTTATTCAACATTGTTTTTTTATTACAATGTCAGATCGAGTTTATTTAATTTTCAATTGAGAATTAAATATGTATCGAGATTCTTGGCAAAGACTTCTCGATACTATTTTATGCAGTTGCATAAAATCACTCGAAGTGACATACTAAACCAAGACCTCTTTTGGAATTTTAGCAAATGCCTCTTTTAAATCTGATGTCAGGTCTTCAATATCTTCTAGTCCCACTGATAATCGGATAAGATCATTTGTCACACCTGTCGATTCTTGTTCCTCGACCGTTAATTGCTGGTGCGTTGTACTTGCTGGGTGAATAATCAGTGATTTTGTATCTCCAATATTTGCTAGTAACGAAAATAACTTAGTAGTATCTGCAATAGTTTTTGCTGACTTATAACCTCCTTTTACTCCGAAAGTGACAATCCCACTTTGACCTTTTGGCAAGTATTTCTGAACCAACTCACTATACTCACTGGTTGCCAACCCAGGATAATTTACCCAAGCTACTTCTTCTTGTTTTTGTAGCCATGTTGCCAGAGCAAATGCATTTTCGCTGTGTTTTTTAATTCGTATATCCAACGTTTCCAAGCCTTGCAATATTTGAAAAGCATTAAACGGACTGATCGCAGCACCATAATCTCGCAATCCTTCTATACGCACTTTCGCAATAAAAGCAGCCGCTTCTAGCGCTTCTGAATATACTAACCCGTGGTATCCAGCAGATGGCTCTGTAAATTCAGGAAACTTTCCATTGGTCCAGTCAAAAGTTCCTGCATCTATGATGATTCCTCCCAAGGCGGTTCCATTTCCGTTGATGTATTTGGTCAGTGAATGGATCACAATGTTGGCACCATACTCTATTGGATTTAGCAGATAAGGAGTGGCTACTGTGTTATCTACAATAAACGGGACTTTGAATGCTTTTGCTTGTTGAGCTATCACTTCAATATCCAATACGTCTAACTTAGGATTTCCCAAAGATTCAACAAAGAAAGCTCTTGTATTCTCTTGGGCTGCTTTGGTAAATGC
>Ga0316204_10004766_pt1 | contig 23749 bp, 14 predicted proteins | sample 6monrhotite_MG_2_FD_205661 | JGI IMG/M metagenome (GOLD analysis project Ga0316204, IMG submission 205661) | Microbial mat bacterial communities from mineral coupon in-situ incubated in ocean water Damariscotta River, Maine, United States -... | ecosystem: Environmental > Aquatic > Marine >... | reverse complement strand
CATCCCGAACTCGGAAGTTAAGCCCTCCTGCGCCGATGGTACTGCAGGGGAGACCCTGTGGGAGAGTAGGTCGTTGCCAGATCTATGGGCCGGAAGTCCTTTGCGGGACTTCCGGCCCTTTTTTTATTGGTTTTGGGCGAATCAAGGGCGAATCCCTCCGGGACTCGCCCTTTTTGCATTGGTTCTCAACCGCCCCACCCGTGAGTGCGACGGCTCGGTCCCAAGCAGGATTCGCCCAGCGTGTGCAGTCGTTCTGCTCCCACGGCGGGGAAACCGAAGGTTTCACCGACTACCCTCCCGCAGTCCGGAGCGGGACCCCCGCCGTCCGACAGCCCAGACCGGAGCGCCGGGCCCGAGACCCAACAAAACGGGGTCAAACCGACGCACTCCCCCAACCGGGCCTAGAGAGCTCGAGCAGCCCAGCGCGGAGGGCATCGACCACCGGCCCAGGATTGACGCTCCCGTCTTGCCCTACAACGCGAACCCGGGGAGGGCGGGCTGGCGGATCGCGCCCAGGTCTTGAGAGGCCTGGAGCCTGCGAGCGATTAGGACTGCGGCTGTATGTCGTCGAATCCTTCGGATGCAACGCTATGGGAGCAGAACGACTGCAACCGCTGGGCGAATCCTGCTTGGGACCGGGGTTAGGCACGAACGCTTGGGACGCTCAGAACCAATGCAAAAACGGCGAGTCCCGGAGGGATTCGCCCTGCGACGTCATGCGCATGCGGTCGCGTCTGCGCGGTTGCATCTGGTCCGGGGACTTCTCGCAACCGAGAGCGGGAAGGGCCGAGCCTGAGCGTCGTTTGCGCGCACAAAAAAACGCGACTCCCACAATTGGGAGCCGCGCTACCCGGAGACCACGGACGCCGGGTCGCCCACAAGGGGCGAAGGGGTGGCGGGGACACGAGGCCCTCGCCGAACGTACTCGCACTCGCAATGACGAGCGGTGTGCGTCCCGGTTGCGGATTCACCCACAGAAAACTGCGCGAGGGTGTTGGAGCCGTCTGGGGAGTGCCGTGGCATGCTGCAAGCAGGAGCGACATGTCGATTTCTCGTAGGGAACTCATGCGGCGCGCGAGCGCCCTCTCTTTGAGCGCGGCCTCGTCGTCGCTTACCGGCTGTGGTGACGACGGCGGCGGCGCTGGGTCGGAGAGCGGGACCACCGGATCGGGTACAACGGGCGGCTCGACCGGCGAGCCCGAGTCGTCCTCGGGCGACATCCCGACGACGACGGCGGCCGACTCGTCCTCGAGTGGAGGCGACGATGGGCTGCCCCACTACGAGTACGACGGGGAGCCCGGTCCTGAGGGCCTCTTCTCCCACGGCGTTGCGTCCGGGGACCCTCTGCTCGACGCTGTGATTCTGTGGACCCGGCTGACGCCCGACGAAGACGGTGCGGTCGAGGCGTTCTTCGAGGTTGCGCTCGATCCCGAGTTCGACATGCGCGTCGCTGCCGACTACATCGATTCGGTCCCCGATCGGGATCACACGATCAAGCTGGACGTCGAGGGTCTCAGCCCCGGCACGACGTACTACTATCGCTTCTTCTCGCTTGGCCGCGAATCTGCGATCGGACGGACGCGCACCGCTCCGGATGGGGCGGTCGATCGCCTGCGGGTGGCGGTGTGCTCGTGTGCCAGCCTTGCGCACGGCTACTTCCACTCGTATCGCCGCGTCGCGGAGCGGACAGACCTCGACGTGGTCATCCATCTTGGGGACTACATCTACGAGTACGGCACCGGGGAGTATGGCGAGCTTCGGGAGTATGAACCCGCGACCGAGATCGTCTCGTTGGGCGACTACCGCACCCGATACGCACAGTACCGACGCGAGTCGGATCTTCAAGAGATGCACCGCCAGCATCCGATGGTCGCCGTTTGGGATGACCACGAGTCCGCCGACAACTCCTACCGGGACGGGGCCGGAAACCATCAGCCGATGACCGAAGGCGAGTGGGAGGACCGCAAGGCGGCGGCGTACCAAGCGTACGCAGAGTGGATGCCGTTTCGCGAGGGCGCCCAGGGAGTGATCTATCGGTCGCTGCCCTACGGCGACCTGATGCATCTCATCATGCTCGACACCCGGATCGTCGGGAGAGACGAGCAACCGGACGACCTCACGGATCCCGAGCTGCTCGACGACCCCGATCGACAACTGTTGGGGATGGAACAGGAGGCGTGGATGGTCGATCAGGTCAGCAACAGCACCGCGCAGTGGAAGCTAATCGGTCAGCAGGTCGTGATGGCCGAGGTGATCTTGGGCGAGGGCCCGTTCAACGCCGACCAATGGGATGGCTACCGGGCCGCAAGAAGTCGGTTCTATGACCTCGCCGGGTCCACCGACAACGTGGTCGTGTTGACCGGCGACATCCATTCGTCGTGGGCATTCGACCTGGCAGTCGATCCAGCCGGGACGTACGACCCCGACGATGGATCGGGGTCGGTGGGCGTGGAGTTTGTCGTGCCGGCCGTGTCCTCGCCTGGGTTCCCGCTCAACGCGGCTCCGGCGCTGTTGGCAACGAACCCCCACCTACGTTGGATCGACATCCGTGAACGCGGGTATCTGATCCTCGACGTCGATACCGACCGTGTCCAGGCGTCGTGGTGGTTTGTCGAAGATGTGGAATCTCTGGACGGTGGCGGTGAGAGTTTGGCTGCGGTCTGGGCGGTGCGCGATGGCACGGACCATCTCGAGGAAGAACTCGAGGCCGCGGAACCCCGGGCCGACGCCCCCGCTCCTGCGCCGTAGTCACCACCAGCCGAAAACAAAGAAAGGGCGCCCGAGACAGGCGCCCTTTCTTGGTGGCTGACCTCGTCCCGTTCAGCCTGGCGCAGGGAGCGACTCGGGCGGGACGAGGATGAAGACGTCCCGGTCGTCCAGCTCTCCGCAGTCGTCGGCGAGGACCTGGACGTTGGCGGTGAACAGACGCGGGTCGGGACCCTGCTCGACGAAGTCGTTGAACGCGGTGACCGTGAAGATCACGTCGGTATCGGGAATTACATTCTCAAACGTCGTCGGTGTCAGAGTTGGGTCGGGCACACCGGGCAGGGGCACGACACCGTGGGCAAATGGTGTCACCGCCTGAATGAAGTCGGCGGTTGTCGTGCCCGCCGGGAGCGCGACCCCGTCGACGTCGGCGGCGCCTCCGGAGACTGCACTCGTCACGTCGAACCTACCGTACGCGGCGAGCAACGACACCGCACTCGAGAAGGATGTGTCCACGCCCGTACCGTTGGTCGATGCTGAGTACGCCATCGGGCACTGTCCCTCCCCGTTAGGGGCTCGGCCAACGCCGTTGAGTCCTGTGCAGCATTGCCCAACAGCGCATCCTGCTGGACGTCCTGCGATGTCCCAGGCCTCAGGAGGAACGACGGCGCCAGTCCCTTCAGCGAACTGGACACCGTCTTCGTATGCCGTGCACGCTCCTGTCGAGCCTGCGGCGATCTGAATCACGCGGCCGCAGATGGCTCCTAGGGCATCTAGCGCCTGCTGCTGGCTGTGGGCCGCAGCAACGACCGTTCCACCGTATTGCTCGTCGGTGCACGCGTTGCTCTGCGTGTCGTGGCTGATCGCGTCGGTGATCGAGACGATGACAGGCAAGGCGCCCTCTCGGAAGCCGACCCCACCGACGCCGGAGTTGTTGGCCGGGACGTTTGTCGGTGCCGGGCCTGCAAGGCCCTCACCCGTTGCGATCTGGTAGAGCGCTTCGATCCCCGACTCGGGCCCGTCAACGCCGTAACCGAGGGAAAGCCCGAAGACCGCCGTCTGCACGTCGGCGACGTTGTTGGTGATCTCCTGCGCGAGTTCGAACGGTTGGTCGCCGTCCGCGTTGCTGCCATATCCTTCGAGCGGGAAATCCTCGAAGTTCCCAACACCGAACTGGGTGTTCGGAACCTCAACCTGGATCGCCGGAATGATCTCATTGGCGAGTGCGTTCTGAAGGTTTGCGAGTTCCTGGGACATGGACCCGGTCGTGTCCATGTTGACGAACACGTCCATCGACTTCACGTCGGTGCTGAAGGTGAGAGGCTTGTCCTGAGGACCGGCCTCATCCTCGAATGGGAGCACGAAGAAGAAGTCGTTCGTCAGGTCGTACGCGGCGATGGTGACCTGTGCTTGCCCGGTCTCCCCCCCAACGTCAGCGGTAAGGATCGCGGACTCGAAAAAGTTGTTGGCGAACCCGGGGATTTCCAGCGCCGCGCCATTCATCGCGCCGACGGCGGCGTTCGACACATCCCAAGTCGCGTCGCCGGTGACGTCGATCGAGCTGCCATCGCTGTAGTTGGCGGTGACGATGAAGTCGATCGAGCTCGCACTGTTGAGGTCGAGTTCCAAGATGGTCTCGGGTGGACTGACGTCCAAGAACAGGAGCTCCGGCTCAGTGTCGGTATCGCTCGCGTTGGTGTCGTCGGTCGTTCCGGTGTCCGCGCTGTCGCTATCGTCGGTGTCTGTCGACCCACCGGTCGTCGTATCGGTGTCGGTGCCTTCGGTGTCCGAGCCGACCGAGTCGCTGTCGATCGTATCCGAGGATGCGTCGGTACCGCCGTCTGTGTCCCCATCGGTCGCGCTGGCGGTGCCAATCGTGTCGATGCCCCCGGAGCCTCCGTCTCCGCCTGGCGTGGCCGTACCGTCACAACCCGCAAGCAGAATCACGCCCAGAAGCGCTCCGTAGTACCCAACCTGATGTTTATAAGCTCCGCGATCCATGTTGTCCCCAGCACATGATAGTCGTCTAATGATGCGGCGCATAGTCTGAAACTGCGCGCTGGCCGAGCGGCTCTTCGTTCAGGTGGGCCGGTGACACACATTCGCGGACTCCGGTGGTGGCGCTGGCGGAGCGTGCCGAGGGTTGTCGCTAGCCCCCAACGCTAGGGGCCCGAGACCGCTTCGGTTTTCCGCATTGATGTCGTTTCAGCTTGTTAGACTCGCCGCCAGGAAGCAGTGCGCGTCGTCAACGATCGCAGACGACTCCCCCGGGTCGCATGGAACGGCCAGGCCGTCATTCAGACCCGTCGGGGAGAGGTCCATGGAGTTGGGCTCGATTTGAGCGCCGACGGGATGGCCGTGCTCGCTCCGGCAGCGGGCAAGGCAAAGGAGCGCGTTCGGATTCACATGCAGCTTGGAGAGTTCCCGCTGCTGACCGACGCCCGCGTCGTCCGAATGACGAAGCGACGTGATGGATATCGATGGGCGCTCCGCTTCGATCGCATGGACGAGCGCATGCGGGCGAATCTGGAGACGTACGTACGGCAGCAACTCGCAAATGCGGCACGGGTTCGGCAGGCTCAGCTGTACGCGCAACGGCTCAAGGGTGGTGCGCTTCCGACACCTCCAAGCACGACGCCGCCTCCGACGACCCTCACCCCCGCGCCGGCAGGCGTTCCCACGCCGGCCCCGGTCGATCCGCGAGTTCGCGCCGGGATCACGCTTCCCCCAGTGGAGTCCCAAGACCTGGGTCTCGCGCAGAGACCAGAGCCGGCGGATGTCTCCCTGGAGGGCCTCGCTGAAGTGCTACCGCAACGTCCGGTCGAGATCGAGCTGCCGTCGATGGCTCCAGGCCCCGACCAGCCGGTGCTCGACATTGGGGATGCGCCCGCGAGCAAGCAAGACGTGTACGTGCCGTACCACTCGAGCTCGGCGACGGATGAAGCCGCGTTGCTTGGTGAGGGGCCCATGACGCCGGCGCCCGACAGCAACCCGCCTGCGGTTGTGTTGACGCCTGCGCCGGTCGCCAAACCAGCCCCGAATCCCGCGGAGGTCCTGGCACCGGGGGTGATCGAAATCTCCGACGATGAAGACCTGTCCCTGGAGGATATACTGGCCGAGGTCGAGGCCGGGGGGACCCTCGTCCCCAGCGGGGGAACCGAGACGCCTGTCTCGGACCTCCAAATGCCGCCCAAGCGCGACGCCACCCTCGTGCCGACGCAGGGGCTGGGCGATGTTGCCGTCCTCGATGACGACATGGGCGACGACGAGGACACCCTCGCACGGGAGTCCCCCCCAGTGGCCCCGACCGTGGTGAATACTCTGCCGGTCTTGGATGTTGCGCCGCCTCTGGACGCGCCACCTCTGGGAGTTGCGCCGGCTTTGGACGCAGGCCCGGCTTTGGATGTTGCGCCGGCTTTGGATGTTGCGCCGGCTGTGGATGTTGCGCCGGCTCTGGACGCAGGCCCGGCTCTGGACGCGCCGGCTCTGGACGCTGGACTCGTGGATGATGCTCCGGCACTGGTGGGTGCGCCGATGGACGCGGCACCAGGGCTGTCGGGCGCGCCGCTATCGGAAGTGCCCGCGCTGGACGCTGGACTCTTGGACGATGCCGCCGCCTTGGTGGGTGCTCCGCTCGGCCCTGCTCCTATGCTGGAGGCTGCGCCACTCGACGACGCACCGGCGCTGGACGATGGTCTCTTGGAGGTTGCGCCGGCTCTCGGAGGCGCGCCGCTCGAGGCTGCGCCGGCTCTTGGTGACGGGCTGTTGGATGAGGCGCCAGCGCTTGCGGGCGCGCCGTTCTCCGACGTTCCACAATCGGCTCGAAACACGCTCCACGCTGGCGCCCCGGACCCCTCTGCGGGGGAGTCTCCGCACGAGTTTGGAGGCGCCCCTTTTGGCTCCGCGCCGCATGCAGGGGAGGACTCGGGGGAGATCTCGTTGGCCGACCTCGCTCCTGCGATGCAGCGCGCTGCTGCCCAGGCGACCGAGGTGGTGACGGAGTCCGAGCCGCCGAACCCCTACGACACGCCGCCGCCGTCGAGTTCGCAGTCCTACATCCCGGTGAGCGAGGCCGAGCTGCAGCCCGAGGCGGATGCGCCGCAACCGTCACGTGTTCCGACTCCGGGCGTGTCCGCCGGCGCGCCGTTGGGGAATCCCGACGAGGGCCCAGCCGAGGGACCAGACGAGGGACCAGGCGAGGAGTTCCCAGAACCTCCGGCCTTGCTCGACCCGGTCGATGGCGAAGGTCCGTTGCGCCCAGCGGCGCCCTCGTCAACGCGCACGCTCTACGCCGACGATGCGGAGCCTTTCGATCCCTACGCGCCCAACCCTGCTCCGGCTGCGGGTGCCGCTCCGTCACGGTTGGGGTCCGCGCCGAGAGCCCTGGGCGAGCTGCCCCCAGTCGTCGAGGGCCTCTACACGCCGACCTCCAACCCCGGGATCGACGCCGGGGAGGGGGGGCCCGGGGCATACCAGAGCGCATCGTTCGAACCGTTCCCCAGCGCGGAGGCTGGGCTGTATGGCGGTCGGGAGGATGTCACCTTCGAGGAGCAGCAGGGCAACCCGCGGCAGCGTCTCGCGGTCCTGCAGCAGGATGACAAGTCGACGCACAAACTCGCGCAGCAACACGACCTGTTCCTCGGGGATATCGAAGGCGTGACCTCGGGCGTCGAGGCGCCAGCTTCAACCACCGCGGAACGGCCAGCCGCCGAACCCGAGACTCACGGGGAGGAGGAGAGCGCGGCACGGGCCGCCGATGCTGAGGAACTCGACTTCGCGGACCTCGATGAGGTGATCGAGGCGTCGCTACAAGAGCCGGAGCAGGCCGCGGCGAAGGACTTGGCGGTCCAGGGCCTTGCGGCGGTGAGGGCCGAAGCGGAGGAACTCCAGGCCGCGGTCCCGGACCAAGAGCTGGGAGCCAACGCTCCCACATCGATGCATGGCTTGCCCGAACTCGCCGAGATGGCGCCGACGCGTCCGATCGACGTCCACGCCCCCGAGGAATTCACGCCGGAGCCACGCGACCTCACGCCTCCGCCGCAGGATGTCGACGCCGAGGACCACACGCCGGCCCCCCAAGAACTCAGCCTCGATGACGTTGAGGTCGCACCGGACGGAATCGCCTCTTCAACCTCGAACAAGCGGGTCGCGCCGACGTACCCGGAGTTCAACGTCATCCCGGACTACGACCAGCCGCTCGACCCCGACAGTGCGCCCTCGGGACCAGAACCCGCGCAGTCGGGGAACACGATCGTCGCTTCGTTCGAGGACCTGGGATTGCCCGAGCCGTCTGCCGACCCGGTCGAAAGGGCGGAGCCCTCTGCGCCGAGCGACTTTGCTGTGCTTCCAAGCTTCGGCGGTCCGCAGATTGGCGCCGGGTTCACGATGGTCGCCAGCTTTGATCCTGAAGCCGAGGCCGACGTGGGCGCGAGCAGCACGATGATCGCGACCGCTGGCGACATCGATGCGTGGCGCTCCGCTGGCGTGGCGTCGGCCGAGCCTCCCGGCGCCGTCGATGCGATTCTCCCCCCCGAGTTCGAAGAAGAGCAGACCGGCATGTACACGCCCGTGCCGGGTTCCCTGCAGCCGATCGGACCACCGTCTCGGGCTCCGATCGTGGGCGCCCCCGGACTCAACGACGAGGCTCTGACCGCGATGCGGGTGGGGCGTGGCGCTGACCCGGCCGGCGCTGGGTTTGAGCTCAATCCTCGCGGGCCGGCGCCGGCGCCCGTGCCCTCTGCGCCCACGGTCCCCGTCTCGGTCGGGGTGCCGGGTCCGTCGACTCGCGGTCGGACGAGCCTCGACAAGGGCGGGCGCCCGGGGCCTCCGCCAAAGCCGACCGTCTCGGCACCGCCTCCGAAGCCCGATCCTTCCGTTGCGCCGCCGCTTCGAGGCAGCGGGTCAGTGGCGCCGGCAGTGCCCGCCGCTCCGCGCCGCTCGCTCGTCGAGGATGCCTTGGCGGACCTCAAGCGCAAGACGGACTCGAGACGGAAGAAGCGCGACACCCTCTCGCCCGTCGAAGAGAAGGCCAAGGCCATCGCTGAAGAAAAGAAGGCCGCGAAGCAGGAGCGGCGTCGTCGTCGGCTTGGAAAGGCTGAGCTGGTCGACCCCGCGATCGCGGACCTGTACAAGGCTGCGATGAGCGACCTGTCGCGTACTCGAGAGTGACTCTGATGACCTACGATTTGATCGTGGTGGGGGCCGGACCGGCGGGGGCCGCCGCCGGGGTGACCGCTGCTCGTGCGGGTGCCCGGGTGCTGGTCGTGGACCGAGCGACCTTCCCAAGGCCGAAGACCTGCGGAGATGCGCTGTCGAACCGAGGTGCCGAGGTTGTCGACCGCATCGTCGGCGAGAAAAACGCCTTGAGCCAGGTCCCCCACGCGGTTGTGCACGGTGCGGTCGCCGTGTTCCCCGATGGGGCACGCATCCGTCGTGGGTTTGGCGGCCACCACGGGTACATCGTGCCTCGGTACGCGCTCGACGCTCTGCTGCGTGCGCAACTCGAAGGCGCAGGGGCAGAGGTTCGCGAAGGGTGTCGGGTCGAACGATTGCTCTCGAGCGGAACGAACATCGTCGGAGCACAGGTCGAGGGCGAGCGCTTGTTCTCTCGAGCCGTCATCGCCGCAGACGGCCCGGGGTCGGTGGGCTGGCGAGCGCTCGCGGTGCCGTATCGCCGCGGCCGAAGTCTGGCGGTGGCGATCACCGCGTACTACGAGGGGGTCGACTTCGGTGAGGATGAGGGCCGCACCGAGCACTACTTCGAGTCGGACCTTCGCAGCGGCTACGGCTGGGCGTTTCCGCCGGTGGATGGCGAGTCGAACGTGGGCGTCTATCAGCGCTCCGACGCGTTCGAGCATGGACCCCGCAAGCTCGGCGCGTGGCTCGACGCTTTCGTCGAGCGTCACCCCGAGCGTTTTGACCGAGCGCGCCGAGTTGGGAAGACACGAACGTGGTCGCTCCCGCTGGCGATCCGCCCCGGCCCGCCCGGGGGGGCTGGACTGCTTCTCGCCGGAGATGCGGCCAACAGCATCGATCCCTTGTCGGGCGAGGGGATCTGGCAGGCGCTCGACTCCGGAGAGCTCGCGGCCCAGATCGTCCTCAAGGCCCTCGATAGCAAAGGGCTGACCATGCGCTGGGTTCGGCAGTACCAGGCGCAATGGACCGCCCGAATCGGCACCACGTCGATGGTCCGCTTGGGCATCCAGGACGCCATGGATCGCTTCATCGAGAGCGGTCTGTACCGCAGTGGGGTCGCTCGCGGTTTGCTCAAACGCGCGTACTCCAGCGAGGCGTTCGAAGTGAGCAAGAAACTCAAGTAGTGTCGCCCCGATGAAGGCCCTCCGTACGCCTCGCGAGCGCGTCCGCTTCGCGGTCGCCGTGCTCGCCGTGCTCGCGATGCAGGTTGGGTTGTTCTTCTACTTCGGCGGTGCGTTTCTCTTCTCCGACGTGCCGTACGCCGGCCTCGACTTCGACACCCACATCACGCAGGCCTACCGCGTTGTCGAAGGGCTGGAGGGGTTCAACCGGACCTGGGTCTACGACGTGCAGCTGCTCGCCGGAGCGCCCAACGGGGTCATCTTCGACGCCGACAACAAGGGCTGGTCGCTGGTGACGTACGCGGGCAAGCAGCTCGGACTCTCGCAGGGGTTCTCCTTCAACGTGTTCATCTTGGCGGCGCACGCGGGCGTGGTCCCGCTGGTCTACGCAGGCGGGCGATTGCTTCGTGTCGGACCCTGGGGATCTCTGCTCGCCGCCGCGTTCGCGGTCCTGTACTGGAACTTCGACTCGTGGTCCCACTGGTGCTGGTACGTCGGCATGATCGCGTACGGCCTGGCGAGCTTGGTGTTCGTGCTACCGCTGGGGTTCTTCTATCGGTGGTGTGATGAGCGCAAGCCGTGGCAACTCGTGGCGACAGCGGTCAGCCTCGCGCTGGCGCATCTGGTCCACCCGTACACGTTCTTCATTCTCGTGTTCCCGATGCTCGCGCTATATGTCCGGGCGTTCCCCTCGTTGCGGTTGCGTGGGCAGCTTGGGGTGTTTGGCGTCGTCGCTTGCGTCCTGCTGGTCAATGGCTACTGGTTGATCGACGCGGCGCGGTTCTGGCACTACATCTTGGATTCGTCGCTGTTCGCGAACACCGGGCCCAAGAGCGCGGTGTGGGATCTGCTGAACATCTTGGTCGAGCCGGCTGCAACCGGCATCATCGGAAAGCGCGCGGTGTTTCGCACCCTGGCGCTCCTGGGCGGCCTGAGCATGGCGGTGGTCTGGTGGCGCCGCGGTGATCCACGCGCCCTTCCGCTGGGCGGTGGACTGGTGACGTTGATCCTCTTTGGCTATCTGGGAGGCTGGACACCGCTTGCCCAGACCCAGCCGTACCGCAACCTTCTGCCCGGCGGCTTCCTCGGATGCATCCTCACCGGGGCGCTGGTCGAGTTCGCGGTTCGGGAGCGGGTCTTCGCTCGGTTCAGCAAGGGAGCGCGCCTGACCGTCGCGCTCATGTCCGTGCCCGCGTCCTTGTTGCTGGTGCACGAGGCGCTGTACTACTTCATCGACGACCTCCCCACGCCCGCAAAGCTCCCTCACGGCGAGGCCGCGCAGCTCTCCGCGATGGGCTTTCCGGAACACGCGCCGTACGACTACGGCGACTGGCATGTCGACCCGATTGCACAGTGGGTCCGAGACAACGACGATGGCAGCGGGCGATTTCTGGTCGAAGGCTGGAGCTGGGGGGAGCAGCTGGCCTGGAAGACCGACGCCCAGATCATGGGCGGGTTCATCTGGCGCAACCTGCAGCACAGCTGGTCCAACTTCTTCCGCCGCCGCCCCCAAGGGATCGCGAGCCCGAAGGAGTGGCAGCAGTACCTCGACACGTACGCCATCCACTGGGTGATCGTCACCTCGCCCCGGCACGCGAGCCCATGGTGGGACCACAACCCCACGCTGGAGAAGGCCGCCGACCTGGGTGACTTCCGGGCGTATCGGGTCTTGAAACCGACCGGGCTCATCGTCAAGGGCCCCGGCAGGGTCGCGGCCTCCACGAACCGCATCGAGGTCTACGGGACCGACCCCGCTGAGCCCGTCCGGCTTCGATATCACTGGCTCGAAACCTTGCGTTGCCTCCCCGGCTGCACGATTGAGCGGGTGAAAGTGCCGGGCGATCCCGTGGGCTTCATTCAGGTCGCGCCAGGCCACCCCAAAGACTTCCTCGTGTTCAACAAGTACGCGTTTCCCAACTGAGCGCGGGTGTGTGACCATCGAGTCCCAGCCTCGATGCGGGCCGAACTCAAGATCGCTGCAGACGTCGCCTGGTACCGGCTGCGACGGTTTGAGATGGCCAACCTCGGCGCCGCTGGGGCGATCGCAGTGGCGCTCGCGCTGCCGTGGGGCGACGTGTTCGTGCGGCTGGCGTTTGGTGCTCTGCTGAACGTGCTGGTCTACCTCAACAACGACTACCTCGACGTTGCCGAAGACGCGGCCTCACCGACCAAGGACCGCGACAAGACGCGGTTTCTCGCGGAGCACCGTGGCGCGGCGTTGCGGGCTCAGCTCGGTTTGCTCGCGGTTCTCGGGCTCGTGGCTTGGCTGTGGGGCGGAGGCTTGGTGTGGCCGTTGCTGTTTGGCGGCGGGATCTGCTGGGCCTACTCCGCAGTGCTCAAACACCGACCCTTCGTCGACGTGGTCGCGATGATGATCTGGGGCGTGACAATGCCGTGGGTCGCAGTCCCGCCCGACTCGGCGCTGGGGTGGGCGCTGCTGCTCCAGCTCGGGTTGTTCTCCGGGGTTTTTGAAACCATCCAAGTGATGCGGGATCACGACGAGGACCGTGACACAGGTGTTCGCACCACGGCGGTCGCACTGGGGCAGGCCCGCACCCGTTGGCTGCTGCGAGGGCTGCTCGTTGCGGCCGGGCTCTACGCCGCGCTGCAGTTCGGCTGGTGGTTGGCCCTGCTTCCGTGGAGCGTGCTCTTGCTTCCGATCCCCGAGTCCGACCTCTCCGGCTACTGGAACCGCGTGCGTCTCCGACTCGGTGTGACGCTGCTCATCGAGTGCGCCCTCGTGTACTTCGGCGCTGCGATCGGATGACCCCTCAACGCGCGCTCTGGGGGGCCCTGGCGGCCATCGTGGTCGTGTGCGGGGTGCTGTACCTTCCGGGGCTCGACGCGGGGTTTCTTGCCGACGATCTATTCCAGATCTCGATGCTCGAGAAGCGGATGGGTTCGTACTCGGTCGCGCACCTGTACGCGTTTGCGCCTGGCGATGCGGCCACCAATGCGGCGCACGTGCAACGCGGAAGCCTGCCGTGGTGGACGCATCCTCAGTTTCGCTTTGTGATGGTGCGGCCACTGTCCAGCCTGCTGCTCTCGCTCGACCACTTCGTCTTCCCCAGGCAAGCCTTCGCGCATCACGTGCACTCCGCGATGTGGTTTACGGCTGTCTTGGGTACCGGCTACATTCTGCTCCGCCGCTTGCTGGGCTCTTGGATCGCAGCGGTGGCGATCGGGTCGTTCGCGGTCGACGAGACGATGACCTGGATGGTGGCTTGGCTCGCCAACCGGTGCGCGCTGGTATGCACGGTGTTCGCATTCACTGCGCTGTGGGTTCACATCCGGAGCGCGGGTGACCCCGACGCGTTCAGAGGTCGGGGCTCGCTGGCGGAACTCCTGTTGTGGGTCGGCGCATTCGCGGGCGGGGAGTATGCCGTGGGCGGCGTCGCCTACCTCGGTGCGTTCATGCTGTTGGGCGACCGGCGGGATTGGAAGACGCGGATCCTCTCGATGTGGCCCGCAGCTGTGGCCCTCCTGGCGTTCGTGACCGCGTACATCGTGTTGGGCGGGGGGGTGTATGGCGGCACGACGTACGTCGACCCGTTCCGAGAGACGGGGCAGTTCTTCCGAGTGATGGGTCATCGTGTTCCGCGAATGGCCGGCGAGGTCTGGTCCAACTGGGCCGGCGAGAGCGAGCGTTTCTGGCTGCGCTATGCGCACAGTGGGCTGAGCGAGCGGGTGATGCCGCCGGACATCAAAGACCTCGGGGTGCAGGCCTATCGTCATGGCGCGTTTGCGATCGCCACGACGCTCGCGTGGGTCGTCCCGCTGTGGCTACTCGCACGCCGATATTGGACCCCCGACGAGCATCGCTCCGTCCGCTGGCTGGTCTTGGGTTCGTGCTTTGCCTTGCTGCCCATCTCCGCGATTCCGCCGGCCACTCGTGCACTGATGTTGCCCAACTTCGGAGCTGCCGCATTCGTCGGTGCGTCACTGGTCGCGACCGTACGCGGGTGGCGAACCGGGGACTCTGTGCTGCGGCGGGGGGCGCTCACCGTGTTGGCCCTGCTGGTGGGGTGGCTGCACTTCGTCCGCGAGTTTGGCTACACGCGCGAGCACTTGGACGCGATTCTCGGCGCGCAGCGAGCCTACGCGCAGTTCTATCGAAACGAGGCTTTTGCCGCGCTCGAGCTTCGCGACAAGCACCTCGTCGTGGTGGCCACCCCCGGGCTCGTCACCGGGATCCACGGCGTCAGCATGATGCACGTACTGGGCATGGAGGCGCCCAAGACGTGGCACGTGCTGGGCATCGGTCCGCGTCCCTATACGCTGCGCCGGGTTGGGAAGCGCAAGCTCGAGCTCAGCAGCGTGGGCGGGGCCATGCACCACACGCCGCAGGAGATTCTCTTCCGCAATCCGTACGACGCGCTGAAGAAGGGCGATGAGGTCGAGGCCGGGTTGTTCAAGGCCAAAGTGCTCAACGACCGCAACGGGTCCGGACCCGGGTCGGTGTTGTTCGAGTTCTTGTGGTCGCTCGATGACCCGCGAATCGTAGTGGTCGAGGTGGGTCCCACCGGACTGCGCCCGTTTGCACTGCCTGCCGTGGGCAAGCTGGTCCCGATCTCGCCGCCCGCGCTGCCTGAGACTCCCGCCGATTGACCGGTGCGCAGCCGGGAACGATGATGCCCAGCATGTGCGCACGAAGGATGGGGCTGATGGTTGTGTTGGCGCTCGGCTGTGGTGACGATGTCACGTCAGCCGGCGACGACGGCAGCTCCTCGGGCTCTAGTACGGAGACGCCGACCAGTGGAACGGTCGGCCCGTCGTCGTCCGGGAGCAGCAGCGGCGACCCCACGTCCACGACCGAAACCTCGGGAGCCGGCACCTCGTCCGGAACTGGCTTCGAGCCCCCCGAGCCCGCCTGCGGAAACGGGTTCGTCGAGGAGGGCGAGGAGTGTGATGACGCGAACGATGACGACGACGATGGGTGCACAGCCGCGTGTGCGCTTCGGTGCGGCCTCGAGTGGACCGCGGTCGTTCTGCCGCCCACCGATACCTCCATCATCGATGCCCGCGACGTCGCAACGAGCGCGCGCGGTGGCGCGGTGGTCGGTGGATTCCTACGAGAGATCACGACCGACCAGCGCGGCAACGAGACCATCCTCGATGACGAGGGCATTGTCGTACGGGTCTCGGCCGACGGGGAGACCTCGTGGAACACACCGATCGAGGTTGAGGGCTTCGATACCGATGTCACGGGGGTCGCGATGGACGATGCAGGCAACGTCTACGCGTCCGCCACCGTCAACGCTGTGGATTCCGACGGCAACATTCGGCTGTACAAGCTCGACGCCCGCGGTGCCGTTGTGTGGTTTGCCGAGTTCGACTCGGCCACAGATACCGCTGAAGACCTTTCGTTTGATGTCGCGGTGGGCGGCGATGGCAACCCCGTGATCACAGGTCAGATTCGGGCGGGTGATGGCGACAACGACGTCTGGGTCGCCTCCTACGATGCCCGAACCGGCGAGGAGATTTGGTCGTCGACGTGGTCGGGGGAAAGCAGTGGTGGCTTCTCCACCGACACGGCCGGCCCGATGTCCATCGGCGCAGACGGGACCGTCTACCTGTACGTCGGCGAGTACGTCGACTTTCAGACTCGGCTGCCCACGCTGTTGTCCTTCGACGGCGCCGGAGGACCCGCAACCGAGGTGTACTCCCCCTCGGTCGGGATCGGCGGCGCAGACTTTGTTCCGCTCGACGTTTCCTTCGAACCGGGCGGCACCGTGCTGCTCACCTCCATTCGCCTGCTGCCCGTTGAGAACACGTACCAGCTCGAGCGTGTGAACGCGGCGTCGGGCGAGGTGACCTGGGCCGTCGATGGGATGTTCTTCGAAGACGCGTCGCCGGTCCGAAATGCGGCCGCGTTTGCCCTACTGGGTGCCGAGCCACTCGAAGGCGGTGGTGTGGTGGTGAGCGGTCAGCTCGAGCGCTCGGGCATGGACGCCGAGTGGGTCGAGACTTGGGTGGGGCGGCTCGATGAGAACGATGCGATCGACTGCGTGTTCGTGCGCGAGAGCCCACAGCTGTCGTTGATCCCCGGCTCGCTGTTCGGCCGCACGATGTCGTCGGTTGGATCCGGACGCGCGGTTGTTGCGGCGCAGGAGGTCTCCGATGGCGCCCAGTCGCTCTGGATCGGCGCATTCCGACCGGATTAGTGCCTCACGGTTTTTGGGACGCGCCGGGTCTGCGCGGCCCCCCCTTTGGGTGAGGGGGGCCTCCGAGACCCTGGGTCGGTGGTGGGCTCGTTCGGCACTTTGATCTCTTGCGCTGCGCATCCCTTCGGGTTGTTTCGCTCTCTTGTTTGGAGGGAGGGTGGTGCGTCACGGGTTTGGGGCGCGCCGGGTCTTTGCGGCGACCCGTCTGGGTGCCCCTTGTCGGCCGATCTGAAAAAGCCGGGTCCTGCAGAGACCGAACTCGGCGGGGTCGCGTTCACACGCCTATGCGACTCCCCGCTTCGGTTCTTGGCTCTCTACGACTTGGTCTGGGCGCGACTGCGCTGCTGGCGGGTGGATGTGATGCGCCGGAAGCACGGAATCTGGAGCCGTCCACGGCGACGGCTGCGGAGCTGGAGGAAACTGCGCCGGACGCGCCGGAGGTGGCTGCGCAGGTTGTTGCGGTGCTGGAGCGTGCTGCCGCACAAACGGCTCGTCCTGCACGCAGAGCTGCGCGAGAGATCGTCGACGCGGCCTCGCCGGTCGCGGCTGAAGTGTCCGAAGATCTGACCGCGTTTGTGCCGTTCGCCGAGCAGCCGGGGGACGCACAACCGATTCGGCCCCGCATCCGAACTCGCACCCGCCCTCGTCCTCGCCCGGCCGAGCCCCGGACCGAGCCCCGGCCGGTGGACGTTGGAAGCCACTGGAGCACGCCGGCGAGCACTACGCCGACACCGAAGTGGGACGGCGGAAACTGCCCGGCCTGCGGGCGCGGTTAGATGTGTCCTAGCATTGGGGCTCCATGCAAGTCGGGCTCTCGTTGATGCTGGACGACGCCTTTCGACAGACGGCCCTGCCGTTGTTCGAAGCGGGCGACGTCGATGCGATCGAGTACAGCTTCGAGCTCGGCTGGGCGCGCCCGTGGCCGGCATGGGCGGAGGCTCTGCTGCAGCACTACGGTGGTGCGGGTCGGCTGTGGGGACACGGCGTCACCTACTCCCCGATGAGCGCGGAGTCCTCTGAGCATCATGCGGACTGGCTCGCACGGGTGGCCGGCGAGTGTGCGGCACTCGAGTTTCAAGGCGTGAGTGAGCACTACGGCTTCATGGGATCGGGCGGCTACGATGTGGGGGCGCCGCTTCCTCCACCGCCGCTACCCGAGGTCGCCGAGCTGGGAACGAAAGCACTGGGCGCGTTGGCGACTGTGAGCGGTGTTGCGCTGGGCATCGAGAATCTTGCCCTGGCGTTGAGTCCCCAGGACGTCTACGCCCAGCCGCGATTGATCGCGCAAGTCCTCGATACGCTGGACGGCTACCTCGTCCTCGACCTGCACAACCTTTGGTGCCAGGCCACCAACTTCGAGCTCGACCCGCTCACGTTGCTCGAGCGCTATCCATTGCATCGGGCCCGGGTCGTGCACGTGTCGGGCGGCTCGTGGTCGACTCACGCGACGACACGGTTTCGCCGAGACACGCATGATGCCCAAGTGCCGCAGCCGGTCCTCGCGCTGCTCCCCGAGGCACTCCAGCGCTGCCCGGCGCTCGAGGTGGTGATCTTGGAGCAGCTCGGACCAACCTTGGCCGACCCCGCGCTCGCGCAGGGCTATCGCGAAGACTTCGCCCGAGTTCGGGAGCTGTGCGGATGAGCGTGTTGGCGCACTATCAGAGACAGCTCTCGAAGCTGTTGCTCGAGGGCCGAAGCCCCGAGTTCATTCGTCAGGTGCTGGCGGAAGACCCCGAGTTGGCGTCGCTGCGGAGCTATGTGGAGAGCCTGCAGGACGCGCCGCTGGAAGTCGCAGCCGAGTTGGCCGCCAAGTGGGGCCGCTCGCTATAGCAAGTCGCCCGGTGCGTCCGGAACCATGCCGGCTCGAATCGCGGACAGAGGGGCTGCGCCGTAGGACAGCAGCTCATCGTGAAACGCCTTGGCGTCGAACGGCTTGCCCTCGGCTTCGGCCTTCGCCTCGAGGTCGGCCCGCATCTTCTTGATCACGAGCTTGCCGGTCGTATAGGCGAGGTACATCGGGTCGAACGTGCCGCGCCGCGACTCCTGTTCCGCGTTGCCTTCGCTCTGATACGCCTGCTCCACGAACATCTGACGGCAGGTCTCCACCGTCATGCCCTGCGTGTGCAGCCCGATCGCGCACAGCGATCGAACGTTGCGGAGCAGGGCGTTTTGCAGCTGACCGACGTGCACCGCCGGGTCTTCGGTGAAGCCCGCGTCCCACATCATCTCTTCGGTGTAGTGCGCCCAACCCTCGCCGGTGGCGTAGTTCCACAGTGCCTTGAGCACCTTCGAATCGCTCTTCTTGAGGTGCAGCGAGTGCAGAAAGTGTCCCGGCCAGACCTCGTGGATCGTGATGAACAACAGGTCGGTGCGGCCCGGCACGTAGTCGCGCTGCTTGGCCTTGGGCCACGAAGGGTCGGGCGGGCTGATGTAGTAGAAACTCGGAAGGGGCTTGGTTTCGAAGACGCCGGCGCTGCTGAGGAAGGCCGCGTTCCAGCGCATGAACGGCGGGGTCTCGACGACTCGAGCGACGTCCTCGCTGGGGATCGTGACGATGTCCTTCTCCAACAGGAAGGCCCTCATCTGCACCGACTGGGCGGCGGCTTCCTCGAGCACTCGGTTCAGCTTGGGCTTGTCCCGCTGAACCTTGGCGATGACCGCCGCGGTCGACTTCTTGGGCGAGATTTGGGCGGCGGCTGCTTTCATCGCCGCCAAGTTGCGCTCGAGGTCGGCACGGATGACGGCCTCCAGGGGGCCCAGCTCCACGTCGATGCCCTGGGTGCTCTGCAGCATCCGCTGGAACACGTCGGGGCCCAGGGCAAACTCGTCGCTCGCTTGGCCGCTGGCTTCTTCGAGGTAGCCGGCGTAGCCATCGAGTGCGGTCGCCATGCCTTCCAGCGCCTTGGTGAGCCGGGAGGCGAGGGGGCCTTTGGGTAGGGACTTCATCGCAGCCGGCACATCGGTGCGCGCGAACGAGGCGGTGCCGCGAGCCTGGATGAGCGCGGTCTGGATGAACGTGCGGGGGAGGGCGGGCTCGAGGTTCGCCTTGGCTGCGGTGAGGTGCGCGGGAACGGCCTCCGCGAACGAAATGATGGCTTCGGCCCGCTGCTCGATCGGCGCGTAGTCCCGGCTGACGTACGGGGTGAGGTCGAGGATGCCGACGTAGAACATCGGGTTTCGCTGCGGCTCCTGGAGCACCTCGATGCGGAAGCGGACCTCCTCCAGCGTCGTGAGCAGCGCGGCTCGCTCGGCGCGCTGGTGGGGCTCCAGTGCGCCGGGGTCGAACGCCTCCAGGGTTTCAATCGCCTTCGCCGTACTCTCGACGGTTGCCGCCAGGCCCTGCGCGGTGAAGTCGGGCAGGGCTCCGTCGTACTCGTGCAGACCGACCTCGACTCCGGCGTTCGGGCGAGAGCGCAGGTACTGACTCAGCAGCGTCTGCGCCGTCTGCTCGAAGTTTGGGGCCTCCGCTGCTGCAGCCGGGGCGGGCTCGCTCGCGGGCGCAACCGGGGGCGGTGTGGCCGGACTCGGGTTGCAGGCAAGGACGACGGTGGCGAGAGTCCCGAGGGCGATACGTCGCATGGCCTGAACGCTACGCGGACCGATGGCAGAGCACCAGCCGAACCTTGCACCCGCGGGCCGCTGTCGTTTGGCTCAGCGAATGGTGCGAATCTCGTCCGCACCGACCCGGAAACTCGAGCCAGGCGCTGAGATGTCCACAGCGGTCATCGCTCGTGAAGCATCTTCGAGGGGGACTTCGATGTAGCGGGCGTTGTGACCGTGGGGCACTGGGCGGACGCGGGCGACGGTTTCGATCGTCCCGGTCGGGGTCTCGAAGCGTGCCGTCCCCAGGGCCGTTGAAGGCTCGACCTCGCCCGGTTGCGTCCACCACTCGGTGCTGCCGTCCTCGTGCATCATGCCCGCGAGCACGATGCTGGGTTCCGCAGACACGTCGGCAAGGTCGAAGCCTGTGAGGGTCTCGATGACCGCGAGCGTCTGTTCCCAGCCGTAGTCGCTGACCCACTCGTTGGAGCAGTACGTCATGTAGTCGCGACCGCCCGAGGGGCTGCGCAACTCGAAGTCGTAGATGCCAAAACCCCACACTCCGATGCGCCCGCCCACGTGCGGGTAGGCGACGTCGATACCGGCTTCACCGCCACTGCATCGCACGTGTCTTCGGCCTTGGGTGTGTCCGACCTCGTGCACGAACGTCTCGGCAGCCGCGGCGCCGCTGTCGTTCCAGCGACCGGTGGAGATCCGCTGCTGACCGTTCTTCAGTGTCGGTGGCCCGGCAATGGCAATCGCCTGTCCGAGCAATCCCGGCGGGTAGCCGTCACACGGATCGACGAGGCCGTAGTAGTACACGCTGGGATCTGGGTTGTCGGCTGCACGGGCGCGGGCCAACGCGGCAAGCAGTGGGCTGAAGCCGCCGCTGTCGCCGATCGTTTCCGTGTAGACCATCGGTTCGCGGATCTCGAACGTCGCCGCTTGCACGGGGTTGTTCTGCTCGAGCTCCATGCGCATCGCCTCGACGTCCTCGTCGGTGATGTCGGGCGCTTGGGTGCAGCCCTCGAACTCGTGTTGGACTGGGACCAGCACGATGCGCATCTGAAGGGGCACGTCATACAAGCCGAGCGTGCCCGGTCCTGCGAGCGGGGCGATGGGTGGAGGATCGCTGAGCTCCCCGGCGGCTTCACTGTTCGGCATCTCGAACAGACGCGCGCGGTAGGTCATCCCCGGCACGACTTCCTCGGCCTCGAGCAGCCACTGGAACGAAGCGGCGCCCGCACCATCGCTGCTCTCCCCGGCGACGAACTGTGTGAAGTCCTGTTCGAGCACCGTCCCATCGGGGTAGCTGATCGTGAGCCGACCCATGATATCGCGCGGCTCGAACGTGGCATGCAGGCTCCAAAACCCGCGCACGAGCGTGCGGCGACCGGAGATCACCCGCGTGTTGTAGTCCTCGGGTGCGACCTCCAGACCGCCTGCGACCACCTCGACTTGTGTCGCCTGGTTGACCGTGAGGCGCTCCAGACGGATGTCGCGCGCGAACTCGGGCTCGGCTGCGGGAGCGTCCCCGGTGGACGTCGAATCGTTCGCGGCTGAGGTGCTCTCGTCTGAGCCTTCCGTCGTCCCGCTGCCAGAGGCTGTTTCCGACGTGCTGGCAGGGATCTCGGACGTGCTGGCCGCCGAAGTCCCGCCTTCGGTACCGTCGCCGGAGCCTGCGCTGCTCACGTCATCGCCACAAGCAAGCAGCAGGATCGTCGAGAGACTGATCACGGTCCGACGCATGTGGGCAACGGTACACCGCGCTGGAGGTCCACAGTGAGGCGGGTGCGGCGCTTGGTATGGCGGAGTCCCACCCTGACGAGACTGCGACCGTTGGGTATCGTGCGGCACAGGCCCCCCGGGCCGTCGGAGCGAACAAAGCATGCGTATGAAGAAGCTGTTGTGGATTGGGTTGGCAACCGCGGGACTCGGCCTGGCGGGATGTGACGATGCCGCGTCGGGCGGGAGCGCGTCGGACAGCGCGAGTTCGGGGATCGATCCCTCGGCCAGCGCGTCGTCTACATCCACCTCCGGCAACGGGACGACCTCCACGGGGGCCGCGACTGACGGGCCGGACTCCAGCGCCCCGACCAGCACCACCGCACCTGGCGGAGATGAAACCGTGGGCCCGCCGGTCGTCTTCGACGTGAACGATCCGACCGGTGGTGCGAGCGGCTGCCAAGGCGCGCCCAACGATCTGACGTTGACCGGAACCGTGTGGGCGCCCAACGGCGTCATCCCGGTGAGCGGCGCGCTCGTCTACACCAGCGCCGGTGCACCCGATGGAATCCCGCAGCAGGTCTACTGTGCCGAGTGCCAGGAGTTGGACTGCGACGATCGGTTCACGACGACCGCTGCCGATGGGTCGTTCGAGCTGGGCACGTTCGCTCAGGGGGCGAACTTCCTGGTCGTGCAGAAGGGGCAGTTCCTTCGCTACACGCCGATCAACTTCGGGACCGGCGCCGAGGTCCTCGAGGATGAACTCACGACGCTGCCGTCGGAGAACGACCCGGACAACGGATTGTTCATCCCTCTGATCGCGGTGGGCGACGGATCGTACGACCGGCTCGAGGACGGCTTGGGCAAGTTCGGCCTGGGCGATACCTTGATCTCGAACTTCGAGGAACAGCTCGTGCCCGGCACCGAGCCGTTCGATCTGTATGACAACGGTCGCGACCCTGGGAGCGACGGGTTCACCAGCCAGGGCACCTTCGCGCAGCTCGTCTCCAGCCCGGAGATGCTCGCGCAGTACCACATGATTTTCGCGCCCTGCAGCGCGGACACCTACGTGGGTTCGCTGACCCCGACCAACATCCAGAACATCCGCGACTGGGTTGCGGCGGGTGGTCGTTGGTACGTCTCGGATTGGGCCAACGAGTGGATCAACCTCGCATTCCCCGAGTATCAGCAGCTCAGCTGCGACGGAGCCGACTGCGACAACGGCGTCTACAACTCCAACGCTTCCATTCTGGACGACGGTCTTCTCGAGTGGCTCGAGGCGCTGCCTGATCCGCTCAAGGACATCAACCCGCTCAACGACGAGACGCACCCGACCCTGTACCAACTTCCGATGGTCGAGACCGTCGACAACTGGTCCGGCATTCAGGCGGTCAACCCGGTCCTCGTCGATGATGGCAAGGGCGGGCAGATCGACGTTGGCCACAAGGTTTGGCTCGAGGGACCCGGCGGCGACGTTGGAGCCGTTCACCCGCTGACGGTGACCGGGCAGTTCGGCTGCGGGAAGATTCAGTTCACCAGCTACCACATGGCCGAGTTCTTCGACTACGTGGGGCTGAGCCCGCAGGAGCTGGTCCTCATCTATACGATTCTGGAGATCGGTGTCTGCCAGGAAGCGCTGCCGCCTCCGCAGGGGTGAGCTGAGCTGAGTGCTGAAAGAAGGCCCCGCCGGGAAACCGGGCGGGGCTTTTCTTGTTTGTGTGGATGATGACCGCAGTTGCGGTACTGGATGAAGGACCGGGCGCATGGCCTCCGTTTCCGGCGCGATCCGACCATTAGATGAAATGCCCTTGATATTGCTCTGGCCCGCATCGGAATCGCGGCTGTTGGGCTTGTCGATTTTCCCAGCTTGGGACTGGTGCCGCTGATGACTTCTCAGGCCAGGCGACTATGGACAGTAGCATGCCGCTGCTATCCCGCTTTCTCATCCCGCTTGTCTGCGCTTTCGCCGTTCCGCTCGTGGCGTGCAGCGAACCAGAAAACGCCGAGCCTGGAAGTCTCCGCATGGGAGTCGCCGGGCAGGACGCCGACGGAAACTACTATCGACTCCGCTCTGGTTTCATCGATGCGATGGGCCCGGTGTTCGTCACGTTCGACACGGAGATGGAACCAACCACCACCGAGTACCTCACGATGGACGTCCCAACGGGTGACTACACCTCAGTGTTGCAAAGCGCGGTCGTGTGACGGCGGTCTGATCGAGACTCAGGCGGCCCGAAGGTGTTCGAGCATCGCGTCGAGTTCCTGGCGCGCTGGCTCAGGTGCGGCGACGGTGAGGGT
>Ga0316204_10004765_pt1 | contig 23749 bp, 24 predicted proteins | sample 6monrhotite_MG_2_FD_205661 | JGI IMG/M metagenome (GOLD analysis project Ga0316204, IMG submission 205661) | Microbial mat bacterial communities from mineral coupon in-situ incubated in ocean water Damariscotta River, Maine, United States -... | ecosystem: Environmental > Aquatic > Marine >... | reverse complement strand
CACCGAGACAAGGGATTTTATCACTCACTATTAAAGATAAGGCGGCACTCTATGCTGCTTACATGCCATTTGTAGGTAATGGTGGTCTGTTTATACCAACCAATAAATCCTACGGTTTAGGTGAAGAAGTATTCATGCTTTTAACCCTGATGGAAGACAAAGAGCGTCTTCCGGTTGCAGGTAAAATTATCTGGATTACACCACCAGGTGCACAGGGTAACAAGGCGTCAGGCATTGGTGTGCAATTCGGGCCTCAGGATAATGGCACTACACGTACCAAAATTGAGACTTACCTTGCTGGTGCATTAAAGTCAGACCGTACAACACATACTATGTAAAAATCTTCGCAGGCGGCTAATTACGTATTAGTCGCCTGCCATCGTTCATCAAAACACCCTCAAAGTTAATTCCATGTTTATTGATTCACACTGCCATCTTGATCGTATTGATTTAAAAGATTTCGACAATAGCTTTTCTAATTTACTCGCCAGTATTCAGCAAGGGCAGGTTGAGCGTATGCTCTGTGTATCGATTAATCTTGAAGATTACCCTGCGATGAAAGAGCTGGTGCAAGATCAGCCGAATATTGATATTTCAGTAGGCGTACACCCCTGTGATGCTCAAGATGACACGATAAAAGTGCAAAAATTAATAGAGCTGGGTAGTGAGTCCAAAGTGGTGGCGATTGGTGAAACAGGGCTGGATTATTACTACTCCAAAGAATCTCGAGAACAGCAACTATCTAGCTTTAAAGTGCATATGCAAGCGGCAAATGAGTTAAATAAGCCGGTGATTATTCACACTCGAGATGCACAGCAAGACACATTGGATATTCTACGTGAAGGTAATATTGAACGCTGTGGAGGTGTTTTACATTGCTTTACAGAAAGCTGGGATATGGCGAAACAGGCAGTAGACCTCGGTATGTATATTTCATTCTCGGGTATCGTTACCTTTAAAAATGCTGCGGCCTTAAGAGATGTCGCGCGACAGGTGCCGGATGATCATTTTTTAATTGAGACTGACTCGCCGTATCTGGCACCAATTCCGCACCGCGGTAAACAAAACCATCCAGGTTGGGTAGGGCATGTGGCTGAGTGTTTGGCTGAGGTACGCGGTTGTAGCGTGGAAACTATCGCTGAATTGAGCAAAGTCAATTACCATCGCCTGTTTACACGTTGATTACTGGCTTATAGAGGGTAATTAAGTGTTTATTAATGTTATAATGAGCGCGATTTGTAATACCACAGGCTGTACCCATGACTTACGATATTTCTCCAGAAGACCTCAAGAAAGCACGTGTTCCCCATGAAGTTTTTCTTACCAATTTAATTTTTAACCATGTATTAGTCTTTGTTGCTATTTTAAGTGCAAGTTCTCTTATCCAGTACATCGTTATTGTGCCTATCTTTTCTTTTGTAAGTCTCGTATATCTGTTTTGGGGCGCTCGTCGTGCTAAAAGAAATGCAGCATGGTTCGTTAGCGGCCACTGGCAAATTGCTGCTCGTCGCAGTAGCTTCTTTCTGATGATGTTAAGCGCAATGTGCATAGTACTCGGTATTATCTATACCGTTTCGGGTGGGGAAATGAAGCCACATCACTGGGCCTTTAGTGGGGTCGCATTTTTACCGATTATGGTGACAGTATTGGGATTGATTGTATTTGAATCTGAATCCCTGCATCAGGCGAAAAAATCAATGTTACCAAAGTGGATTCCTGAGCGTTTTCCGGAAAATGCATTAACACCCATTGATCAGGATTTGTCTGAAATGAGCGAGCCTAAACAGGAGCAGGTACTTTAATGCTAATAAATCATGTCTTCCTAAAGGTGTTGGGTTTTACATTGTTAGCATTACTGGCGGGCGTTTATCTTACGTCACTGAAAGATCCCAATGAGTCACATGCAGGATTTCCCTGGCAAGTTAAAGTTCTCGAATCTGGTCATACACAAGTATTCAGTTTAATAATAGGCCAAACTTCCCTGGGAGAGGCCGAGAAAAAATTAAAAGAATCGGCTGAACTAACCTTGTTTAGCGCTGAAAATACACAGCCAGTTATTGAAGCCTTCTTTGGAGAAGTAAAAATTGGCGGCCTTAAATCTAAAATGGTGATGTCGATAGATTTGCCACAGGCAGAAATTGAAAATATGTTTAACCGCGGTGCACGTATCGCAACACTGGGCAGTGGTACGCGTAAGGTGACATTGTCATCTGAAGATGCTCAACGTGTACGTAAGGCAGCTATCGCTTCTATCACTTATCTACCGTCTATTAATTTAAATGCAGAACTCATTGAAAAGCGCTTTGGTAAACCAGCGGAGAAAGTCGCTGATTCAGGCAGTGATGCAATTCACTGGCTATACCCGGATAAGGGTATAGATGTTGCGTTAAGTGAAGAAAACAAAGAAGTGATTCAGTATGTAGTACCGAAAAACTTTGATACATTAGTGCAGCCATTAAGAATAGATCCATCAGCTGAATAATTCAGCGGGTATATTTAAGTAGGCCGTAAAGAAAGCGTCATATAAAAATAAAACCAACAGGAATACCTCAAGTGAGCGAAGCCAGCACAATTCCCGATATCGAAGCAGTCAAAACCTACCTGTTACAACTCCAGCAGAATATCTGTAATGCATTAGCCGAAGAAGATGGCGCAAAAACCTTTGAAGTTGATGAATGGCAGCGCGAACAGGGTGGCGGTGGAAAAAGTTGTGTCATGGCGGATGGCGCAGTGTTTGAAAGCGCCGGTATCAATTTTTCTCATGTCTATGGTGATAGCTTGCCAGGCTCGGCCACAGCGCATCGTCCAGAGCTTGCTGGGCGTTCATTTCAGGCAATGGGGGTATCACTGGTTATCCATCCGCATAATCCGTATGTGCCTACCTCACACGCCAATGTACGCTTTTTTGTGGCGGAAAAAGAAGGTGAAGATCCAGTTTGGTGGTTTGGTGGTGGTTTTGATTTAACCCCGTATTATGGTAACGATGATGATGTGAAGCACTGGCATCAAACGGCCAAAGATGCCTGCCAGCCATTTGGGGATGACGTATATCCTAAATATAAAAAATGGTGTGATGAGTATTTTTATTTAAAGCATCGCGATGAGCCTCGCGGTGTTGGAGGTCTATTTTTTGATGACCTAAATGAATGGGGTTTTGAAAAAAGTTTTGCCTTCATGCAGAGCGTAGCCGAGAGTTATATCAAAGCCTATCGTCCTATCGTAGCCAAACGTAAATCAATTGTATTTGGTGAGCGTGAACGTGATTTTCAACTGTACCGTCGTGGCCGATATGTTGAGTTTAATCTGGTATATGATAGAGGCACGTTATTTGGTTTGCAGTCAGGTGGTCGAACAGAGTCAATTTTGATGTCGATGCCGCCTAATGTCCGCTGGCGTTATAACTGGCAACCAGAAGCTGGTAGTGCTGAAGCAGAACTGTATGAAAAATATCTGAAACATCAGGATTGGGTTTGAGATTTGAATAAGTAAAGTTTCTTTTTGGTGGTTTCTGTAACTCTCTTCATAAATAACTAAGTTAATAAATGTTTTTATGTAAATATACATACAAATATACTTAGTTAGGCGAAATTTAAGTGTGAAATTAAATAAATTGTATGCTTTTTGTACAAAAAAGAATATGATATCGACTTTCAATTAATACTTGGTGTAAGAAATGGCCGTAAAGAAAAAAGCTAAGAAAAAAACAACTGTTGCAGCAAAAAATCCTTTAGCAATGCTAAAAGCAAAGTTAGCTGATGTTAAAGCTAAGACAGCTGCAGTAAAAGCAGAAACTAAAGAAGTTACTAAGCGTTCAGATGCTTTATTAAAGTCTTTACAAGCTACTGCACCAGCAGCTAAAAAGCCTGCTGTGAAGAAAAAAGCTAAGAAAAAAGCAAAAAAAAGAACTGCTAAAAAGAAGTAATTATTAGTAAGTTGTTTTAAAAAAAGGGGCTTTATGCCCCTTTTTTGTGCGTGTAGATTATCAAACTAACTGTTAGTACTACTAGATATCAGCGATTGGTTTATTCTGTATGGAATATATAATCCGATAAGTGATGAACTGTGTATCTCGTTTATCGCTTTAAAGTAGTGCTTTTCTGCTGATGCCTGGTTATTCGCAGTACCATATAGATATTTGTAACTGTGAATACTCTTTATTCAAACAGCTCACTTATAATTTGATGATTGATAGGTTTTTTTAGACATTTCTCTGCACCCGCTTGCATAATCCGTTGAACATTTTCCAAATCAGTATATCCAGTCATTGCAATCACACGAATATTACTCGTTGCAGGATCGTCCTTAATACGTTGGCATACAGAAAATCCATCCATTCCCGGCATCATTAAATCAAGTAGGACACAATCGGGATTTATCTGATTAATAAGCTGACCAGCTTCAAATCCATCGTGTGCAATATAGGTGTTTGTTTCTAGCGGCATGTATCTAAAATACTCAGATAAAAGCTCAGCATGTTGCTCATCGTCATCAACGATTAAGATAGAGTATGCTGAGGATTTTCGACTATCATGTTGGTGCGCAAATTTATCGACATCATTTTGCTTGAATCGCCTATGTCCACCCGGCGTTGTAATAAAGGGCAGTTTGTTTTCCTGAGCCCAGACACGCACGGTTACTGGCGAAACACCTAGTTGGTTTGCGACATCTTTAGGTGTTAGTAAGGTGTTCTTTTTATCGTTTTGCTGAGAGCCGTTCATTAGCATACTAGTCCGTTCTGTAATTCCATTCATTAGTCTTGTGATATTAGCGTATATATCGATATTAGCGAATATCTAATTCGAATTATCTGAACTATGTTTGCCTATGGCAGTGAATTATAAGTATCTGTATTTATTAGAAATATATTAAAAAAATGCACAATATATAGTTTATCTAGTGCAATGTATTTCAAAAATCTCCTCCCAATGTAAAATATGCGGCCCTGAACCATCTTAGCCCTCTATTAACACGTGCAATAATTGCGCATGTTGAATTAGCTATTTTATGGTCACTCGAATCTATACTATTTAAAGAATCTTACGCCTTATGACAAACCAAGAAGACACAGTTAAAACCCAGCATGAAATGATTAAAAAGGGTGGGCAAATAGAAAAATTTGCTGAGGCAATGGCGCTTTTTTGCAAAGTTGAAGGCTGGAAAAAGTTAAACGATGAAAGTGGTGCACCTTTTAAATCCTTGCGTCATTACATAGAGGCCAGGCCGCCTTTCGGTGCAGGGTACCCGGGCAAAAGTGGCATGGAGAAGATTGAGGCCTATTTGTCACTAACCCCTGTGATTAAAGATTATTTTCAACACTGTCATGCGAATTGTCTATTTGAAATGGCCAAGGATGAGGGCGTATCACCATCTGTAGTTGCAAAACGCGAATGGGATGATGTTAAGGGTGCCAGCCTTGCCCGAGCAATACAGGAAAATCCAGAAGAAATTTACATTGAGAAGGCCGCGGCCTATGTTGAGGGTAAAGAACGCGTAAAGGCTAAACCTCGAGCAACGTCGGCAGAGGCCGTTATACGTTTAAGCGCACTACCAAGCCAGCCTTATGCATTAGCCAGAAAGATCAAAGAAAGTTTTGACAGAGAGTTTATAAAGAAACTATTAAACGGATTTAATGCGGAAAATCTGGATGAAATGATTGAACTAGAGAGCAAGTTTAGTCTCGCACTCATTGCGTTTAATAAGACTAAAAAGCCGGATGGCTGGGGTAAAAAAAATGTCAAAGCACCCGAGTCCTTATTAAAGCGTCAACCGACGATAGAAAAATCTGAATTTATTGGCGATGAAAGTGAAGAGGGCAAAGTCCTGTCATTAAAAGATGACGAAGGAAAAATTGCCATAGTAAGATTTAGGGGTACCGGTGTAGGTGCGATTTCATTTGCTGAAAAAGACTAATCTTTATTATAAATACTGGGAATATTTTGCTGTTTTTTTGCGGCTGCCCTTAATGCTGCAGCATAAGACGCTTTAGCCCAGCTATTCATAATATCCGGATCCTCAAGGGCATCTTCGGGCGATTGAAAATAGGCGAGATGGCATTCTTTGCCTTTTTTCATGTAGCTGAATGCATTAAGTTTGTTCTTAATAAAAATTTCTTTGTTTTCAGCATCGACTTTTAAATACAGTAAGCCATTGCTTATTAAGGCAAACATTAAATCATTCAAAAATATGCCGTAGCCACCAAACATGCGTTTGGCACTTACTGGTCCAATGCTTTGCATTAAATCTACAATGTAGTTGGTAAATTCCTTGTCACCGTTCGATACAGTCATTTGTTTTGGCTTAAGCTCTTATAATGATAGTAGCCATCATAAAAAGCCCTGTACGAGATGTACAGGGCTTAGATAGTAGAAGCATTTAATGTGTCCTTATACTATTTATCCGAAGACTCCTTGTAGCCTGTAATCATTGCGCTCACCAGGTTCTCTTTATGCCGGAATGAAGAAATATAAACGCCTAATATATGCAGTATTACCAGTAATACGGTGAAGTTAGCGAAGAATTCATGTAACTCCTCCCACACTTCATCTTCATCATCATCGTGTTCTTCAGTTTTGCCGTTTTTATGATGATCATCATCGTCATCATGATCTTTAGATTTAGTTGAAGTAGGGCTTATTTCCACAGAACTAAGCAAGGCTTTATCTACAGTTTCAATAGGAGTAGATGCCAATGGGCCATGGCCTTCCAGTCCATAGGTTTTAAGCCCGGTTATGCCTGTAATCGCAATACTACCCAACAATGCTAATACCATTAATCCACCTGCTGGGTTGTGTCCGGTATATTTTTTAGCATTACCACTTAGCAACCCTCGAAGGTAATTAATTGCTTCGGGAACAGGGCGTACAAAATTGCTAAATCTCGCGTGTTTTGTGCCAATAAATCCCCATATGATACGCACAGTGATTAAGGTTAATATCAGATAACCAGAATAAGCATGAATGGTTTCAAACTCGTCGCCAGTAAGATAGCTGATTAAAAAAGCGAGTACTAAGCTCCAATGAAATAGTCTTACTAATGGATCCCATACATATGTGCTTTGCTTCATAGATTGTTACTCTCAAATATTCGTCGTATCATCATTGTTGATCTTTGCATGGGCTTATACATCGGGCAGATGCCCTAAGTACGACTTTTTAGGACATATGTCCTATACATTTTTTGTAAAATTAGAGGATTATTTTGATGCTTCGGCTGTTTACCAAAGAATTTGTGACAGTACTTATTTTTTTGTTAGTTATATTGGCAAGTGCGGGTGATTTGATTTCTGATTTGATGAATGGAGTAAAAACAGCGCATGTGATTCAGGAGGCCGTTGTACTTATAGTAGCGATTGCAGCCCTTGCGTGGATTGTACAAAATATTCGAATGCAGAATAGTGAAATTGAGACACTCAATCAGCAGCTTGAAGATGCGCGTAATTTACCCTTACCAGATAATGCTCGTTTAGTTGATGCTCGCAAAACACTGGCCGATATCATGTCTATCCAGTTTACAGATTGGGGGTTATCTAAAAGTGAAAAGGAAGTGGGGTTGTTACTACTTAAAGGTCTGTCCTTGAAAGAAATTGCTATGTTGCGAGGTACGGCAGAAAAAACAATTCGGCAGCAGGCATCATCAATCTACCAAAAAGCCAATGTGACAGGCAGGCATTCCTTTTCGGCCTGGTTTATTGAAGACTTTTTATAGTCTTGTATCTTTAAAGTAGATAACGCTTTATTAAGCGTTATCTACTGTTCAGTCAACAGGTCAATCTTTGGCTTTTATCTTACTGGAGCAGTCCTAATAAGGCATTGGCCGTTGCTGCGGATGAAGCCGGATTTTGTCCAGTAATTAAAAGGCCATCTTTAACCGCATAGGGCTGCCAGTCCTCACCTTTTGAATAGGTCGCTCCATTCTCTTTTAAGCTATCTTCCAATAAGAAAGGAACAATCTGTGAAAGTTGTACGGCATCTTCCTCGGTGTTGCTAAAGCCCGTCACCGATTTTCCTTTAATCAGAGAAGAACCATCGGCAGCTTTAGCATTTAGCAAAACGGCGGGTGCGTGGCATACGGCTGCAACAGGTTTACCCGCGGTAAATGTGTTTTCAATCAGCGCGATTGAGTGTGAGTCATTGCTTAAATCCCACAATGGGCCGTGGCCACCTGGATAAAAAATGGCATCGTAATCGTCAGCCGTAATATCAGCTAGCTTAAGTGTATTTGCGAGTACGTCCTGTGCGGCCTTATCACCTTTAAAGCGCTGAGTAGCCTCTGTTTGAAAATCTGCCTCATCACTCTTAGGATCTAAGGGAGGTTGTCCGCCTTTTGGCGAAGCAAGCGTGATGTTAACGTCAGCATCTTTGAAAATATAATAGGGCGTGGCAAATTCTTCTAACCAGAAGCCTGTTTTAAACTCGGTGTTACCTAATTGGTCGTGAGATGTTAATACCATCAAAATATTCATAGTTTTTACCTTGGGGAGTTTAAAAAGTAGGGATATGCACACTCTATGGTTTGTAGCGTAAAACTATAACCACAACGGTGACTTATAAGCCAAATTTAAGTGTAATTATTATAATCAGTATTAGTGATTTAATGGGGGCGTATTGAAATAGTTCAAGCCTGTACTAAGGTGTATGCGTTAAATATTGATATTAATTTAGTATCATTTTTTTTAAAAAATTAGCATAGGTCTAAATAACAATATTTGTTACTATCGTTGTAATTGAATAAATCTAGCTAAAGAGACTGTATTATGAAAAATATTATCCTTCCTCTGGTTTTAATTCTGTTTAATTTGTTAAACGCGGTGCAAGCATCTGATTTTGATAAAGAAAAGCGCTGGGTTGATCAAATAGTAGATTACTTAATAGATGGAGAGGCCGAATGGCTTGATCTGGGTAAGCATAAAGCACTTGCCATATATACTGAGTCTTCGACAGATAGTGTAAGGGGAGGCGTAATCGTTATTCATGGCTCAGGCGTTCACCCGAATTGGGAAGACGTGGTTCAGCCGTTACGCACAGAATTGACAAAAACTGGCTGGGCTACCCTGTCTATTCAAATGCCGGTGCTGCGCAATGAAGCTGAATACCATGAATATGCGCCCTTGTTTGATGAAGTGGCACCACGTATTGATGCCGCTGTAAAAAATTTACAGGACAAGGGTATTAAACATATATCAATAGTAGCGCATAGTTTAGGTTCAGCCATGTCGGCTTATTATTTAGCGAATCATAAAAACACAGATATTAAGTCATTTGTTGCTATTGGCATGCCAGGCCCCCGTGATGATAAACGCATGGATACCGTATTAGCGTTGAAAAATATAAATTTACCGGTACTGGATTTATATGGAGAAAAAGATCTGGATTATGTACTTGAATCATCTGATATGAGAAAGGATGCTGGTTCAAAAAATAAAAACTATTCACAGCAAGTAGTGAAAGGTGCAGATCACTTTTTTGTGGACAAAAATACCGAGCTAGTTACGCATGTGAATAACTGGCTGATGAAACATTAAGTCCGAATAATATAATCATTTAGTTATGACGGGCATCTAGAATGATGCCCGTTAGCAATTTTATTTTTATATCTTTACTCAAGCATCCTTATCAAAAATTCACGTATAAATTGTTATTATTCTTAATAACTTCTATTTCTATCATGAGACCCGGTAAAATCTAATTGAGGCCCCTGAGGAATGATTTGCGTAGGATTGATACTGGTATGACTGTAATAGTAATGTCGTTTAATGTATTCAATATCGACTGTCTCAGCAATACCTGGAATCTGATAAAGCTCAAGTAAGTAATTAGATAGATTTGGATAATCGCTAATACGTTTTAAGTTGCATTTAAAGTGACCTACATATACGGCATCAAAACGTACTAGTGTAGTAAATAAACGCCAATCGGCTTCGGTTATTTGTTCGCCTAGTAAATACCGCTGTTCTGAAAGTAGTTCTTCTGTTTCATCCAGCTGTTTAAATAATCTTCTGAAGGCCTTTTCATAAGCCTCTTGCGTGCTCGCAAAGCCACAACGGTATACACCATTGTTTATATTGTCGTAAATGGGCTGGTTAATTGCATCTATTTTTTCTTGCAGTTCTTCCGGGTAGTAATCCGTTTTGTTATCAGTGAATTCATTGAATGCTGTGTTCAACATACGAATAATTTCAGATGATTCATTGTTCACAATTGTGTTGGTTTTTTTGTCCCATAAAATGGGTACAGTGATTTGTCCTGTAAAGTTGCTATCTGCCTTTTGATAGAGTTCATAGGCATAGCGGAATCCATATAAGTTATCCTGATATTTACCACTTTCAGAAAATGTCCAGCCATCGTCCAGCATCTCCGCTTCTACATAGGAAACGTCAATTATATTTTCCAGCTTTTTAAGCTTACGAAAAATTACAGTACGATGTGCCCAGGGGCAGGCTTCAGATACATAGAGGTGATAACGATCTGCTTCGGCTTTGAACCCCGCGTTTCCAGTTGGGCCTGCTTGTCCATCAGGCGTTATCCAGTGGCGAAAAAAAGATTCCATGCGTTTGAATTCACCTTCCTCTATTTCTTTATCTAACCAGCTGTTGGCTAGTTCGCCATTAATTAACATACCCATAGTGATTCCTGTGTTTTCAAGAGCCATTTTCTAGTGCGAAGTGGCCATTCATATTCGGCGAATATTCCTAAGATATTTTCTATCAATGCTGATTTCATCGACACTGTGATTTACCAATAGTAATAAGGCGCCTAAATTGAGATTTAAGTTTGTTTTAGTGATAACTATTATGCTGTAATTCATTTGATATAAAAGCACATAATATAGGCTTTATGTATCTAATAATTAGATGTATATTCCATTGCATGAATATTCCTAAAGTTAGTCTGGATCAGTGGCGAACTCTGCAGGCCGTCATAGATCATGGTGGATACGCACAGGCAGCCCAGCAGCTACACCGTAGTCAATCATCTGTTAGTTATGCGGTTAAGCGCTTACAGGAGCAGCTGGGCATACAATTAATGCACATAGAGGGACGTAAAGCAGTATTAAGCGAAGCGGGTAAGATTTTGTTGCAACGTTCAAGACAGCTGATTCACGATGCCAGTTCATTAGAACAGCAGGCGCGACACTTACAGCAGGGTTGGGAAGCTGAGATTCGTTTGGCTGTTGAAGCCTCTTTTCCAACACAGTATCTGATGCAGACACTCAAGCAGTTCGAGCCGGTGAGTAAGGAAACGCGAATAAAATTACAGGAAGTCGTTTTATCAGGGGCAGAAGACCTGCTACTCAAAGGTGAGGTCGATTTAGTGATTAGCCCATTTATTCCAAAAGGTTATCTGGGGGAAGAACTAATTCAGGTGAATTTTATTGCAGTGGCGCATCCGCAGCACCCATTGCACAAACTATCACGCAATATAACAGCCAGTGATCTAAATCGTGAAACCCATGTAATAGTGAGTGATTCTGGCAGTAAAGGGATAGATTCGGGCTGGTTAAATGAGTCTCATCGGTGGGCTGTTGCCAGTCTTGAGTCGGCCCGTGAGGTCATTAGTAATGGGCTAGGTTATGGCTGGTTACCAGAAATGGAAATAGAGTCGCAGTTAGCAAAGGGCGAACTTAAGCCGTTACCACTTATTGAGGGGCAAAGGCATACAGGTATATTGTATTTAATTTTTGCCGATGTTGATGAGGCAGGGCCCGCGACTAAACAGCTGGCGCAGATATTGAAGCAGGTCAGTCGTTAACGATTTTCACATGGATGTTAATTATTGCTTTATTAGGGGCTTCTAATATTTATTTGATTAATGTTAAACTATTTGGATCTTTTCTGGTCACATGCTGCAGTTATGAAAACAGTCAATAAACAGCGCTCTGTAAAAATGCTGGTCATTTATATGATCAGTGCACTGCTGTTTCTGACATCTACTGAATTGCATATCCATACACAAGAGGCGGCATCAATTGCCGATCATGGTTCATCTGTTTCTATCAGTTCGCTTGCAACTAATATAATAACGGATGGTGTCACGGATGAAATTACAGTTAGTCCAGACGGTGTTTTAAAATTAAAACAGTTGTCGTTTAATCTGTTTTTTATACTTCTTCTTATCGGCCTTGTTTCTATAGTACAACGCTGCATACGAATAACGCGATTACGTGTTAGTAATTCTCAAATACCTTATATCCCTTTCCAGGGTACGCCACCACTTCGCGCTCCACCGCAATAACTTCCCAATTTATTACTAAATTTATTTGTTAGCTATTAGAGCTAATGTTTTCTGCTGAATTTATATTCTGCAGTTGGGAGTTTTAACATGTTTTATAAGCTTATAACGGTAGCATTAGCTGCGGTTTCGTTAGGTACGTTGTCGGGTCAATTGCATGCTGCAGAGAATACACAGCCGGCAATTCAGCAATGGACGCTTGAATCAAGTATTCAACAGGCGATAATGGTCGCGCCTGAATTAAAGAAATCAATGACAACGATTGGTGCATCTGAAGAGGACATGAAGATGTCCGGTTTATGGCCCGATCCAAGTATTGAGTTTCGAGTTGATAATAAACTCGGAAAAGAAGATGGCAATGGAGGCTACGATTTGACTGATGTCACCATTAGTCAGGCTATTCCATTATCACGAATGGAAAATCAAAAATTATCTGCAGAGGCCAGTTTAAAATCTGCACTGTCTTTACAGAAGCATAGTCAGTTGCTGGTGCAAAATCGCGTCTCTAAAGTGTTTCATGAATTGCAGCTAGCTTCAGCAAACATGGCATTAATGGAAAGACGTCTGGCATTTGCTAATCAACTAAATAAGTCAGCAAAAAAGAAATCACAGGAAGTGGTGGTACGTTACTTAACGCCATTAGAGGAGATGCGTATAAGTGTTATACGCGAAGAGGCTAATCAGGCTGTTAGTAATGCAGAAGGTAAATACTACGAGGCACTAAATGAATTTACCAAACTTCTTGGTTTAGATGCAGGTGCTCAGATTTCTGTTACAGAACTACAGGCAATCGAAAAAATACCGTCAATTGATTTTTTGTCCGGTTTTCAGGAAACACATCCTCAGTTAGTGGCACAACAGCAACGATTACAGTCTGCTAATGCTGATATAGAGGTTGCAAGAAATAGTCAGCTAGCCGATCCAGTTGTTAGTCTGAGTCGATCAGAGGACAGTTTTGCATCTGGTCGAGAGGATGTTTATGCACTAATGCTTAATATTCAAATTCCACTTCAGGACCGTAAAAGTTCAGCGGTAAGTAAGGCGGGTTTTAAGGCGAATGAGCAGCGTATCGAATTACAACGCTTAAAGCGTGAGCTGCAAATCAATTTAAAGCGCAGTCTTACACATGCTAATCACATCGTTGAGCAGGCAAATAACTATCAACAGAAAGTTCTCAAGCCGGCGAAAAAAATACTGGATTTAACAAACAAGGGTTTTACCAGTGGCGAGTTAAATATGCTATCGCTGGTCGATGCAACAAATACGTATTTTGACTCACGTGTACGGCATCTGGATCTACTTTATCAGGCACATGCTGAATTGGCAGATATTCATTTGTTTGCAGGTCATTTAATAACAAATGGTGATATGCAGTACAAGGCAATGACAAAGGACGGATTATAAAATGGTTGCTGCAATTTTAAGATTTTCTTTAATACAGCGTTTAATGATTGTATTAATCGCGCTGGGTGTATCGGCTGGTGGTTACTGGTCATTTAAACAATTACCTATCGATGCGTTTCCAGATATTTCTGCGCCGCAGGTACAAATTATAATTAAAGCACCTGGAATGTCCCCAACGGAAGTTGAACAACGCATTACCTTTCCGGTAGAAATGGAAATGCAGGGTATCCCCGGGCAAACTGTTTTACGTTCAACGACCAAATATGCCTTAAGTGTCATTGTGGTAGATTTTGATGATGCTACGGATATTTATCTGGCGCGTAATCTAGTGACTGAACGACTTAATCAGGTGTGGGCTGATTTACCTGCGGGTATTGAAGGTGGGCTTGCACCGATTACAACACCATTGGGTGAGATTTTTATGTATCGCATAATAGGTGATACATATACCAATCAGGAATTACGCAGTTTACAGGACTGGGTGGTACGTCCACAGCTACGAAAAGTAGATGGTGTGGCCGAAGTCAATTCATTGGGTGGTGAAGTTCGAAATTTTGAAGTCGTTATACAGCCAGATTTATTGGTAAAACATGGTATTAGTATGGATGAAGTGCAAAAAGCACTCTCATCTAATAATCGTAATGCTGGTGGTGATCGTGTTAACCGTAATAATGAAGTGCTATTAGTTCGTACTGTCGGCAAGCTAAATAATATTGAGGATATAAAAAATATCACCGTACGAACTCGTTATGGTGTACCTGTTCATATACGTGATATAGCGAATGTTCAGACGGGCAGTATGACTCGTTATGGGGCAGTTAATTCAAATGGCGAAGGTGAAGTAGTTACCGGTATTGTGCTATTGCGTAAAGGTGCAAACAGCTTGAGTACAGTTGAAGCCACCAAGCAGGCGTTACAGGAGTTACAAAAAACGTTACCTGAAGATATTCGCATTGAGTCGTTTTATGATCGAACAGATCTCATAACCAAGGCAGTATGGACAGTTGAAAAGGCTTTAGCTGAAGCCGTGCTACTAGTACTTCTGGTTTTAATTATTATGCTGGGTGATATTAGAAGTGCGCTAACGGTAGCACTTATTTTGCCATTAACCGTTCTGTTTACATTTATTATGATGGGACAGTTCGGAGTGTCGGCAAACTTAATGTCATTAGGTGGACTTGCTATCGCTATAGGTATACTGGTGGATGCTGCTGTGGTCGTGGTTGAAAATATTCATACACAGTTCAGCAAGGCACCAAAAGGTGTGAGCAAACTTCATTTAATATATCGCGCTGTTCTTGAAGTGTCGGTGCCGGTTATATCGGGTGTTTTAATTATTATTGCGGTTTTTCTTCCTTTGTTCAGCTTAACGGGTTTGGAAGGAAAGATGTTTAGGCCTCTAGCAATAACTATTAGCTTTGCCTTAGTGGGTTCATTAATAATGTCGTTAACGGTTATTCCGGTTATGGCTAGTTTTTTGATGAAAATAAACGAAAAAACAGAACATAATGAAGGACGATTAATAAATTTATTAAAGTCTATTTATTTGCCCGTTATGAACTGGGTGCTCAACAATACTAAAACAGCGCTGAGTATTTCAATAATTGCATTAGTCGCTACGCTATCTCTATTCCCACATATCGGTAAGGAATTTATGCCCTTAATGGATGAGGGGAGTACGGTATTACTAGTAGAGAAAAATCCTAATATTACACTTGAAAAATCTTTAGAAATGGATGGTCCTATCCAGAAAGCAATTATGGAATTACCAGAGGTAACCGGTGTAACTTCACGCACGGGTACTGATGAATTACGTATGGATCCAATGGGCTTGAATCAAACCGATTATTTTCTGGTTACAAAGCCACGTGATCAGTGGGATATCACCCTGGGTGAATTTCATGAAAATCTACGTAATAAACTGGCGCAGTTTAAGGATATTGATTACGCATTTAGCCAACCTATTGATATGCGTGTATCAGAAATGTTAACAGGTGTTCGATCTGCAATGGCGATAAAGCTTTATGGCACAGATTTAGCTGTACTAGAAGAAAAAGCAATTGAAATCGAGAAACTCGTCAATAGTTCTGAGGGTGCTGTCGATGTATTTCGTGGAGACATATCCGGTCAACAGTATCTACAGATAGATATTAATCAGCAGGTTATTTCCAGGTATGGCGTTAACGTTGAGGATATTAATCAGTTAATTGAAGCAGCTGTTGGTGGAGTAACAGTAAGTGAATTGCTCGAGAGTGATCGTCGTATAGGTATTGTAATGCGTTACGCAGAACAGTACCGAAACTCTCCTGAAGCCATAGAAAAAATGTTAGTGACATTACCTAATGGAAATAAAGTTTCATTAGGGCATTTGGCAGATGTTTCTATTCAGGATGGACCAGTACAGATTATTCGTGAATCGGCAAAACGTCAGGTTGTTGTGCAAGCGAATGTTGAGGGGCGAGATGTAGTTGGCTTTGTAAATGAGGTGAGAACAAACATCGAAAATAATATTGTATTGCCTACTGGATACTCTGTTACTTTTGGTGGTCAATTTGAAAATCAGCAACGTGCAGCTCAGCGTCTTAGTATGGTTGTACCAATCTCGATAGTTCTGATATTTTTAATGTTATTTATGACATTCAGATCTTTAAGTCAGGCGGGATTAATTATTCTTAATATTCCCTTCGCAATGATTGGTGGTGTGATTAGTTTGTATCTGTCGGGCTTGTACTTATCAGTACCTGCTTCCGTTGGTTTTATAACACTGTTCGGTGTCGCGGTACTTAATGGCGTGGTAATGGTGAGTTTCTTTAATCAGTTAAGACAAAGTGGTTTAAGCATTATTGAATCAGTAAAGCAGGGTGCGGAGCGTCGATTAAGGCCGGTCTTAATGACAGCCTTAATAGCCAGCTTCGGTTTGCTACCTTTGTTAGCAGCAACAGGGCCGGGTTCTGAATTACAACGACCTTTAGCAGTTGTTGTTATAGGTGGCTTATTTACATCAACCATATTGACTTTAATTCTGTTGCCCGCTTTGTATTTGTGGGTAGAACAAAAACTAGAAAGTAAATCACGGGTAAAATCATGAAAAAATTAACGATGATCGTACATACAAGCCTGCAGCAGGAATTAGCAGATTGTTTGCGCAGTCTACAGCTAGACACATTTGTCTTTTCACATGTTGAGGAACATAGTGCGCAACTAGAGCGCGATGCATTTTTGTCAGCAAGAGATAAAGTTGTAGGTTATGTTCCACAGGTACGAGTAGATGTTGTTCTGGAAAATGATCAAGCAAAGCTGGTGCTTGAAGATATACGAAATCTTAAGTGCTCCTTTCATGGAAAAGGCAACTACTGGATTTCAGATGTAGATGAAGCAGGTGAGTTATAAACTTTTATAGTTTGTGATTAGAATTAAAAAGCCTGAAATAGATCATCTATTTCAGGCTTTTTTGTTTGATTTATGTTTATACATATCTAGATCGGCATTTTTGTATAATTCTGTTATATCTTTTACGCTATCGCTTAATTCAGCTAAACCAAAGCTCATATTTAGTTTAATTTGTGTATTAGTATTATGCAATTGTGCATTGCTTAGCAGAGATTTCAATCGCTTGAGTGATTCGTTAGCATGTACCCAGTCAGTATTGGGTAAAAGAATTGCAAACTCATCACCACCCAGTCGACAAACAATATCAATATTACGCGTGCCTTTTGTTAAAATGTCAGCGCATAACTTTAATGCTTCATCACCCTGTGCGTGTCCAAAAGTATCATTTATATGTTTGAAATTATCAATATCGGCTATGACCATACATAACTTACTAGCATATCGTTGTGATCTTTCAAATTCGAGATTAGCAAGTTCGAAAAAGTAGCGACGATTTTTTAATCCGGTCAAACTGTCTGTGCTTGCAAGAACTTCTAATGCGTCAAATGAGCGTAGTCGATATGACAGGTTAAATGAGAGTATACCAATGAAAGTAAGTAATACTGTTCGTGCAATTACTACGCTTGCAGGCAAGCCTGCTGTCTGAAATATCAGCGTGCTCAAATAAAATAAACTGATAAATATTATCAGGGTTGCGCCACAAAAAGCACCAAGGACTAATGGGTAGTAGCTGATGATGACAAAATACCACAGTAAGAAAAAGCTCTTGCTAGCACCAGTAGTAAATATCAGATATGCAGTAATGAGTGTGTATGCAATAGCTCTGGCCTGAATAATATTGCTTTTCTTAAATTGAGGCAGAAAAGCAAGCAAAGATAGTAGTATCACTATACTGAGTAAGCCCCATTGTTCTGTTGTTCCACCTAGCTGATAGAGCATTAGCGTACCATGGCATACGAGAGCTATACCAATGAGTGGTTCTAATCGCGCTAAGTTGAGAAACTTCCCTATTGAGTGATGTTCTGACACTGAAGTTGTTAATCCCTAATTCTATTAATTAAAATTATAGTCGTTATCAGTTAAAATAATAGTGGGCAAGATAGAGATGCAATATTAGATTATCATAATATATATGGCTGATTACTGCTGCATTGTTGTTGATGCCAGTTGTTTAGGCTATCTTAAGTATATAAATTAAGATTGGATCCTAAATGACTAAGTTGCATCAATCTCGGCCACACAATATTTCTGTTGATAATAGTTGGCTTAACCTAATTCTAGATAGTGCTGACTTGACCATAATATCTACTGATGAGAAGGGAATCATTCGTTCTGCCAATCAGGGCGCACTAGAGCGTTTAGGCTATAACCCAGTCGATCTAATAGGTATTCATTCCCCCGCACTATTTCACGATAAAGATGAAGTTGCTGCACGCGCAAAAGTCTTATCAGCAGAGCTAGGCAAAGAAGTAATACCTGGATTTGACGTTTTTATTGCAAAAGCTTCATTAGGTATAACAGATGAGAATGAATGGAGCTATATCCGTAAAGATGGAAGTCGTTTTCCAGTATTGCTATCTGTAACAGCATTAAAAGATGATGATGGGCACATTGAAGGCTATTTAGGAATTGGTCGGGATATTTCACTACGCCGTGAGATGGAACAGAAAATCGACTTGCAGAGAGATGCTTTAGAGCAGACAAATGCTGAATTAATAGAAGCTAATAAACGACTCAATGAAATGATTCAAACCGATCCACTAACCAATTTATTAAATAGGCGCGGATTTCATAAATGTTTTGATCAGGAGGTACAGCGATTAAAGCGGCAACCGGCACCTCTTTCGATGTTACTGATGGATCTGGATTATTTCAAACAATACAATGATAAGTATGGTCACCTGGAAGGTGATCATTTGCTTGAGAAATTATCAGCAATGTTGAAGTCGCATATAAGAGCTGTTGATTGTGTTGCAAGATTTGGTGGAGAAGAGTTTATTTTTCTTCTGCCACAAACAGATGAAGCAACTTCAATGCAAATTGCTGAACGCTATAGAAAATTAGTTGAAGAAATGAGTGAAGTAAAGTGTTCTGTTACGGCAAGTTTTGGTGCGTCAACGATGCTTATAGCGAATGATAATGAGTCAATTGCAATTCAATTTGATCGCATTCTAGAACAGGCTGATCGGGCCATGTATAAATCAAAAGAGATGGGGCGTAATACGGTAACTCACTTTTCTTCAATCAAGTAATTAGATATGAATTTTAACAACGGTTAGTCCAGAATTATTCATGTTTGCTGTCTTTGAAAACCAGTCAGTTCAGATTTAACAGATTAACCAGCTAAGTGGTTTGCAAGTCTACGGCGGATGTCCTGTGCTAATTCATTATCAAATGATGAAATCATGTTGGTAGCGACAATGATCATTTCTTTTGCAGCACCGTCTTTATATTCAGCGTCTTCTTTTAGTATATGGAATAAGTTATCAACTGCATCTGAATATTTGTATTGAGAGATGAGACGCAGTGATAAATCAAAGCGAGCATCAAAGTCGTTAGCATTTGTAGATAATCGTTGTTGTAGCATTTCCATGCTATCAGTTTTTGCTGCAAGTGTTGCAAATGTTAGTTGGCTAATTAATGATTTGCCGACTTCTGATTCGCGATCAGCTTCTGGTAAACGGGTATACAATCCGTTAGCTTGATCTAGTTCACCAATATCAATAAATATCTGTACCATATCCATAGCAATACGAGTATTTGTCGGGTCTTGTTTAATTGCTTCGGAAAGTTGTACAATTGCAGCCGGAGTATCACCAGCTATATGTTTTTCTCTTGCCTGTTCTCGCATCAAATCTGACTGATGGAATATGTCAAAATCTTTAAGCAATGCTCGAGCTTGATTTTCCTTTAATTCCCCCGCTTCTGTACGAACAAGTTTGCCATCTTGAAATACCATTAGTGTTGGTACGTTTTCAATCTTATGTTCTTTACGTAACTCTGGTTGTTCGTCAATATCAACCTTGGCAAATATAAATTGTTCCGCAAATTCCTTAGCAAGGCCTGAAAAAAGAAGATCCATTGCAACACAGGGACCAGACCAAACACCCATAAATTCAACAATCACCGGGATTTTATGAGAATTTAATAAAACGTACTGATCAAAGCTTTTCTGGTTGACTTCAAAAACTAAGGTTTCTTTACTCACGTTACATACTCACGGTTAAATATTTCAAGCTGACAATTATAGCATTAACCACAGCCTGGTTGTTGTTAACTGTGGGTCTAATGAAGCAGGGTGCAATTAAGCTATGTAACTTAATTCTTTGAGCTGAGTAGTTTAAGGCTTAGTTCTCATCTGCGTCAGGCATGACTTTATCGGTGTTTGTCTTTTTCTGATTTTCGGGTAATAACGGGTCGTCATCATCCATCAAAATGCGATTAGCATCACCTTCAAGGTCATCATATTGGCCACTACGAACTGACCAGATAAATATCACAACTCCGATTAGCCCAAGGCCAATCATTAATGGTATCAAACCGTATATAACGTCCATAATTTAACTTTTGCCTTTAAATAGAGTGCGAATACGTGCCGCATTGCCTATAACAGCCAGAGAGCTTAAAGGCATTGCAATAGCTGCAAATAATGGAGTGATAAGGGCCATCATTGCAAGCGGTACCATTATAATATTATAAGTAATCGACATGGCAATATTTTGTCTAATGGTTCTAAGCGTTCTACGAGACAGTGCTGAGGCTAATCTGATTTTATCTAGTTCAGCGCTAAGCAGGACAATATCTGCACTCTCCATAGAAACATCAGTTCCAGAACCAATGGCAATACCTACATCAGAACGAATAAGTGCGGGTGCGTCATTTATACCATCACCAATCATAGCGACTTTTTGGCCTTGAGCTTGTAAGTTTTGAATAACCTTATCTTTCTCACTGGGTAGTACTTCTGCAATCACATTCATACCACCAAGTTCATTGGCAATCGATTCTGCAACCGCTTTTTTATCACCACTTAATAGTGTGAGTTCAATACCGGTTTTACGCAGATTCTCAATAAGTTTTTTTGCATCAGTGCGTAATCGATCGGCAATGGCTATAAAACCAATATGCAAATTATTGACGCTAATTTGTACGCAACTTATGCCCTTAGATTCAAGTACGTGTGCTTGTTTAATAAAAGCTGAATCAAGTTGTATATTATTTTTTTCAAGCCATTTCGAGTTACCAACACAAATGGATTCCTGTTCAAAGATACCAGTCACACCATGGCCAGGTGAGTTTTTAAAATTACTTACTTTTGTAGAATCAATAGAGTGATGTTTTTCTTTTGCTTCTAGCACAATAGCTTTTGCAATTGAATGTTCAGACAAACTCTCTAAATGAGCGACCTTGACTAACAAGTTGCTAGCATCGGTATGAGAAATGATTTCCTTAACACGCATTTTTCCTTCAGTAAGCGTACCCGTTTTATCAAACACAAAATGGTTTACATCTGAAAGGTACTCTAATACAGCACCATTTTTAATTAGTAAACCATTGCGTGCGGCTAATCCTGAAGCAACTGCAATTGACATAGGTGTTGCCAAGCCAAATGCACAAGGGCAGGTGATAATAAGAACCGATGTTGATGCAAGTAAAGCAATTTCAATACCGTCATTAAACCAAAATATAAAGGTAAATGTAGCAAGGCTTAAAGTGATTGCAACAAACCATGGAACAATTTGATCTGCAATACATTGTATAGGGGCTTTACTTGCCTGTGCTTCTTCAACCAGGCTGATTATTTTACCCAGTGAAGTGTTGCGAAGTGTAGCGGTTACTTGAACCGTTAAGGTGTTGTTGAGGTTAACTGTTCCGGCTGACAGTGTGTCACCCGTAATTTTTTTAACTGGTGCAGATTCTCCACTTAATAAAGATTCATCTACAGAAGAGTCACCAGACACAACTATGCCGTCAACGGGAATCTTATCGCCGGGTTTTACTAAAATTATTTCATTTTGTTGAATAGCGCGAATAGGTACGATGTGCGTTTCATTATCGCGAATAACATTTGCTACACGTGGTTGCAGGTCCATTAAACGTTGTGTCGCTGCTACTGCATGGCGCTTTGATTTAGCTTCTAGAAAGCGGCCAACTAATATTACAAAAATAAAGTTAACAACTGTGTCGTAATAAACTTCGCCGACACTCGAATTACTCAAGGTTACAAATACAGAATAGCTGTAAGTAGTTACAGCACCTATGGCTATGGGCGCATCCATGGTTAAATTTAGATGTCGTATGCCAGTATATGCACCTTTCAAAAAAGGCCAGCCAGAATAAAGTAGTGTGGGTGTTGCAAGTAAAAAACCGACCCAGTGAAATAGTGATTTAAATTCACCCTGATCTGCGCCGCTATAAAGTGCAATTGAAATCCACAGAAGATTCATCATACTGAATGCGGCAAATGCCATACGTAATAATAGGGAGCGGTTTTGTTTCTGGATAGCGCCTTCGGCACTTTCAGGGTTGAATGGCGTGGCAGCGTAACCAATATTTCCCAGATGCTCAATAATATTTGATACTTTCGTTTGCGTATTATTCCAGCGAATAAATAAACGCTTATTGGCTAAATTGACTTTTATATCAAGTATGCCCGGTAGTTTAGAAAGACTGCGCTCTATTAACCAGACGCATGCCGAGCAATGAATTCCTTCAACAATTAAATGTATGTCACGTATGTCGCCCATGTCGTGCACAAATTCACTTTGAATTTCATCTATGTCGTAAAGGCGACTTTCCGGTGGTGGCTCTGGTGGTGGAGCAAGTAATTGTCCATCGGGAGTACGCTGGTAAAATCCTTCCAGACCTGAGTCATAAATCATTTCACATACAGTGCTACAGCCGTGACAACAAAAAGATTGTTCTTTTTCCTGTATGATTTTTATTACACGATTCTTATCATTAACCGGCAGGCCGCAGTGGTAACAGCTGGAATTTGGAGTGGGGGAGGCTTGGGTCATGAGTGGGTTTAGCTTTGTGCTATAGAATATTCACAAATAATATTTTGTGAATATTCTATGATTTTATTTAAATACAGCGATGTGACGCAGTACTTAATGATTATTCAGTAACGATACTTGCGCGTCGTGTAAAGTCATACTGGTCTTTTTCACGTGTAATGTTTATTGTGATGTCCCATATGCCTTTTAACTTATAAGTTACATAACCCTCATAAATACCTGCGCCTACTTCTGATAATGTTGTTTCAAAATCAGCAGATGCGTCTGATGGACGATAACCATTAAATGTTATAGTAGCCGCAGTTAAAGGCTGACCTACTTTATCTACAATGCTTAAGCGATATAGTTCTTTTCTATTGATTACCGGATTGGTTGGAAAATCAGCCTGGTAACTCCAGCCCAGTGCTGCGCGAGCATTCCGGTACTTAATTAAATTTTCTTCATAGTCCTGTGCATTTTCATAGTAGTCTTTATCAACAAGGCCTGGGTTTGTAGTAAATGCTAAAGTAATAAAACCTATATTGACCGCAAGTACTACAAGTAATAAAGCAAGCCAGCCCAAAAACCACGGGTTCTTGAGAGCTTTAGGATTGTCTTGTGATATCTGGTCTTTCTTCATTGCTAGTTCGCTCATAATCTAATTTTTACCTATAGAAATATTTACATTCTTGGGCCGTAGAACATACTTTGATACTCAATGGAGTCACC
>Ga0316204_10004764_pt1 | contig 23755 bp, 22 predicted proteins | sample 6monrhotite_MG_2_FD_205661 | JGI IMG/M metagenome (GOLD analysis project Ga0316204, IMG submission 205661) | Microbial mat bacterial communities from mineral coupon in-situ incubated in ocean water Damariscotta River, Maine, United States -... | ecosystem: Environmental > Aquatic > Marine >... | reverse complement strand
AGTTTCTTGGTGTCCATAGCAGAGGAGTAACGCCTGATCCCATCCCGAACTCAGAAGCTAAGACCTCTTGCGCCGATGGTACTGCAGCGTTCGCTGTGGGAGAGTAGGTCGATGCCAAGAATTTAATGCAAGCCCCTTCGTTGAGTAGAAATACTCCGAAGGGGCTTTTTTTATCCCTAAAATGTGCTGTGTGGTAAAACAGAATCACGCACTTATCTTTCCTGAAAGACCCGATTTCAACCATTTTTAATGAAGTTAATTTCAAATATGAGTGTGTTTCAGGCTTTTTATCTCAAAATGATATGAATACTCAATGATCGAATAAAATTGAGCCCAGACTTTTGAAATGCCAGTGCTCGGATAATGCCGAGTTTTGTTGCAGTCTAAAGCCGGAACTCATTTTTGCGTTTAAAAAAAAGAAGCGTTCTTACTTTCATTCTTGGCTACTGATGAATGAATGCCTTCATAGCTCTTCAACATACATTCGCTTTAGACGACTGTTCTCAGCTTCAAGTTCTTTCATGCGAGTCATTATTGATGCATCCATGCCACCATATTTACTGCGCGATCTATAAAATGACGCTGAACTCATACCATGCTCCCAGCAAGGCTCTGGAACAGCAACACCTGCCTATGGCTGCTTAAGTATATTTATGATTTAACGCTCTAAATATCTGAATACCGCGATTTTTTCATGTAAAATCTCCTAATTTAATCATAATAAAAAGTTCTACTTTTAAACCAGCTTATTTTTCGGGGGGATTACTAGGCTATCTACCTAGGTTGAGGTATTTATAGGTTTAGCTTGTGGTATCAGGAGCTTTGACGATACGAACCCGTTGAATCCATTCGTTGTCGATGCTTAATACTTCCAATTGTAAATCATTGATCGGCAGACTTACCCTGTTTTCAGGCTGATCACCGAGTGTTTGTACAATAAGACCGCCAATGGTTGTGGCGCCATCTTCTGGAAGGTCACTAGCGAGTACTTGGTTAATATCATGAACATTAGCGGTTGAGGTAACGACCAATGAACCATCAGGCTGTTGCCAAACTTCTGATAAAGCTGGAACGTCTGATTCATCGACAATATCACCGACAATTTCTTCAATAATATCTTCTAGTGTAATCAGCCCTTCAATATCACCGAATTCATCGACGACAATAGCCATATGTTGATGTTTGCTTTGAAAATCAAACAGCTGGCTCAGAGCATGGCGGTTGTTGGGGGTGTAAAGAGGGCTTTGCCAAATAATGGCGTGTGCTAGGGGTTGATCTGAATCCTCCAGTTTAATCAATTCTCGTAAATGAATAATGCCGAGAATATTGTCACTCTGAGATAGAAAAACGGGGTACCGGGAATGAGGCTGGTTTAAGGCGCGTTTTTTGCATACCTGAACACTTTGCTTGGCATTTAGCATAACCATAGCCTTGCGCGGAACCATAAGCTGTTTTACGGGGATTTCATGCAGGCTAAGGCTGCTTGCTAGCATTTGTTCGCGTGCATTATCTAGCATGCCTGATTCGGCACTCATATCGACCATGGCGGCCAATTCTTGGTGGTTAAAACCGACTTCTTGGCGTTCGGGTATGTTTAGCATCCGTTTAAGCGCATTTACGATGGTCATTAAGCTGATAATAATAGGGTGAAAGGCGCGCATAACCCATTGCAAAGGGACTGAAACTTTACAGGCAATAGGCTCGGCATAGGCCACGGCAATTGTTTTGGGCAATACCTCTGCAAAAATAACCACGATGATTGTCATGGCAATTGTGGCATATAAAATACCAGCGCTACCAAAAACCATAACAAACATGGCGGCAGTGAGGCTGGAAGCGGCAAAATTGACGAAGTTATTACCCAATAAAATGGCAGATAAAATTTTCTCAGGTGTCTTTAATAAGTGCTCAGCTCGCTTTGCACCTTGGCTACCATTTTCGCTTAAAATACGTAAGCGAACACGTCTTGCTCGTGTTAAAGCAGTTTCCGAGCTTGAGAAAAAAGCCGATAGCAGCAATAAAAAAAATAAAATAATACTGGCAAGAGGAAGTGAAATATCCAGTTCAATCATGATAGTGAATCAAGGTGTGCTTTAATTCAGCCAAGCTTGTATTAAGTGCACGCCAAAATAAGCCAATAACATCAGGCAGTATGCAGCAAGAATCAATTGACTGGTGCGACGGCCATGCCAAGCAGATTTTTTCTGATGGTGCGACAGCCATCCTAGCAGGCTAAATGAAATGAGTGCTAATAAAATTTTATGCGTAAACAGAGCAAAGTGAGAAAAATCAACCCATTGCCATACCAAGCCAGTTAAAATGCTTAAGGCAATAAGCCAGACTGACCAATGCAATAGTGTTAACATAAGATTTTCTAATTTAACCAATGGCGGCATGGCTTGAATGACGGGGTGAATGCGTTTTCGTTTGAGTGCTTGGTCGAGTAATAGATGCATAACAGCATGAAATGCTGTCATGGTAAGTACTGCATAAGCCAACATGGAGATGAGTAAGTGGCTACTGTGCAATACCGACGTTGTTTCGATGATGCTGTTATGAGTGCCTTCAGGAAGTATTGGGATGATGATTAATAACATAGCAATAACAGGCAATAAAAATAGTCCGAGCCCTTGAATGCCATGGCGCAATAGTCCGAATAAATACATCGCTTGAACAAAGAGTGTTGCTGTTGCAGCAGCAGTAACAAGTGTAAAATGAATATCATGGCTAGTGATTGGTTGCAGTAAGATAATGCCGGTTAGTGTGAATAATGTTGCCAAGCTTTGCAGCGTCATGAGTAATGATTCATAACGTGGATGATGCGGCTCAGCACCTTTTAAAATGCGACTCCAGATAAGATACGCACTAAAAAGTGTAATGAGTCCTGCAATGGGAAAAAATAATGATGCGTCCATAGTTCGGGTTCTATCGAATCTTCATGACATAATCAATATGCGGTTAGTGCTTTTCTTTCTTGATGTTCGTCAGCAGCATTGCCCCTAAACTGTGTAAGGTATGCTGTGGTTAGGAGAGTTACGGGTGAGTCATTCAGAAAAGTGCGAACACAAACATTATGATGCTCAAGATGTTGAGATAAAGTGGCAAAAGCAGTGGGCTAAATCGGGTATTGATGCGCCTTCGGGTGGCGTGAGTGGCCAACGTGCGAATTACTATTGTTTGGAAATGTTTCCTTACCCATCGGGCAACCTGCATATGGGTCATGTTCGCAACTACTGTTTGGGCGATGCTGTGGCGCGTTATAAGCGTATGCAGGGCTTTAATGTGTTTCACCCTGTGGGTTGGGATGCCTTTGGTTTACCCGCAGAAAATGCAGCAATTAAACATCAGCGCTCCCCAGCTGAATGGACATATAGCAATATTGATCAAATGAGAGGGCAACTAAAACGTTTGGGGCTTTCGTATGATTGGTCGTCCGAAATAGCCACATGTCATCCTGAATATTACCGCTGGGAACAATGGATGTTTACCAAGTTAATGGAAAAAGGCTTGGCATATCAAAAAGAGGCGGAAGTAAACTGGTGTGATCCATGCCATACAGTGCTTGCCAATGAGCAGGTGGAGGATGGTGTATGTTGGCGTTGTGATACGCCAGTGGTGAAGAAGAATTTGAAACAGTGGTTTATCAAAATTACTGACTATGCTGAAGAGTTGCTTGATGATTTAGATCAACTGTCTGGCTGGCCTGAAAAAGTAGTGGGAATGCAGCGTAACTGGATTGGTAAATCGTCTGGCGCAGAAGTTTCTTTTGCCGTGCAAGAGAGCGGTGAAGTGCTGGATGTTTTTACCACACGGCCTGATACATTGATGGGTGTGACCTATATGGCGGTGGCAGCATCGCACCCCTTGGCGGTTAAAGCGGCTGAAGACAATGCTGAATTGGCAGCGTTTCTTAAAGAGTGTGCCACGATTTCAACCAAAGAAGCTGATGTGGCAACCATGGAAAAAAAAGGCATGGCACTGGGTGTGAATGCGATTCACCCTATAACGGGTGAAGCTATACCAGTTTGGGCGGCGAATTTTGTATTGATGGGTTATGGCACAGGTGCGGTGATGAGTGTACCTGCGCATGACCAACGTGATTTTGAGTTTGCTAAAAAATATAGTTTGAATATCAAACAAGTGATTATGCCAAAAGACGGCGAATGGGATATTTCAGAAGCTGCATTTACTGAAGCGGGTGTATTAATCAATTCAGGCGAATTTAATGGTTTAGCTTCGGGTAAAGCTAAGAAGACCCTTACCCATTGGTTGAATACAAATGATAAGGGTGAAGAGCGCGTGCAATACCGTTTGAGAGACTGGTTGGTATCTCGTCAGCGTTATTGGGGCGCACCGATTCCTGTTATTCATTGTGATGACTGTGGTGCAGTAGCAGTGCCTGAAAAAGACTTACCTGTGGTGCTACCCGAAAATTTGCAGCCGACAGGTGGTTCATCACCATTGGCAGAGTGCGAAACATTTTTAAATGTGGACTGTCCACAATGTGGCAAGCCTGCTCAGCGCGAAGCTGATACCTTTGATACCTTTATGGAATCATCGTGGTATATGAATCGTTATGTCTCAGCACGCAGTGAAACAGCAATGGTTGAAGCCGAAGATATGCAACGCTGGGCACCGGTGGATCAATATGTTGGTGGTGTAGAACATGCAGTATTACATTTATTGTATGCGCGTTTTTATCATAAATTGATGCGTGATATGGGTTTGTTTGATGGCGAAAAAGTGGGTGATGAGCCGTTTAAGAATTTGTTGACGCAGGGTATGGTGTTGATGGATGGCACGAAAATGTCCAAGTCTAAGGGTAATACGGTGGATCCGAATGCGATTATCGAGCGCTATGGTTGTGACACCGCGCGTTTGTTTACTTTGTTCGCTGCGCCGCCAGAAAAAGATTTGGAATGGGAAGATTCAGGTGTGGAGGGTGCGCATCGCTTTTTAAATCGTGTATGGCGTTTATTTGAGAAATTAAATGCCGGTGCGGATAGTGAAGATGATGATAAATCTGTGAAAGATTTGCGTCGTACCATTCACGTAACGATTGAAAAAGTAACCCGTGCTTTTGAGCATGGCTTTGCTTTTAATGTTGCTATCGCAGCACAAATGGAGTTGACGAACGCCTTGCAGTCCTTTGAAATACAGGGGGACTCAGGAAAAGCGACATTTAAAGAAGGCTTGCAAGTATTGGTGAAGATGTTGAGTCCGTTCGTGCCACACTTTGCTTGTGAATGTGGTGAGCAGTTAGGCTTTGAAAAAGATGCCGTCATTATGGCTTGGCCAGAGGTGGACGCAGCAGCCTTGGTGCAAGATGAGGTGGTTTTGGTGGTTCAAATTCAAGGTAAAAAACGTGGCGAAGTGATGGTTCCCAAAGATGTTGACCAAGATACAGCACTGGCTTTGGCACAAGCTGACAGTGCGGTTGTGAAATGGTTGGAGGGTATGCAAATTGTGAAAGTTATTTTGGTGAAAGGTAGGTTGCTCAATATTGTGGTGCGCCCAGCATGAGAGCTTTATTTTTAATGTGTGGGCTTATACTGGGGTTAAATGCCTGTGGTTATCACTTGGTGGGGCAAGGAGAGGGTTCAGGCGTGATTCCCAAAGATGCCTCGCAGCTTGTGGTCGTAGCAAGCGCGAATGCAGGAAAGCTATTGACCGTTTTTCGTCAAAAGCTAGGGCAGTCGGGCGATATAGCCGTTGTGAACATGGATGAGGCAATGGATGATGCTATTGTAATACGAATGGAGGGTGTTTCTGAAGCAATGGCAGCGTCAGCCTTTGATGCTTCGGGTCTCGCCAATCAATACAGGGTGACTGTTTCAGCATCATTGCGGGTATTACAATCTGGTAAAGAGCTGTGGAAATCAGAGCCTATCAACACTTCTGGCGATGTGTTTGCGGCAGGTGGTGCCGTTGCTATTGAGGCGCAAAAACAACGTGTGTTGCAGAGTCTGCGTGATGAATGGGCACAAAAAGCCTTGGGTCGCCTTCGTTCAGGCTTTTAGGCTAGATGAAAATATCACCATCGCAGCTATCAAAGCTTGAACATCGCTGTTATTACCTAAGTGGTGAAGATCGAGATGCTCTTAATGAGGCTGCTGATGCTTTGTTGGCGGCGGATGACGCACAAGCGGTACGGTTGCGCCTTGATGTGTCTGAATTAGCACGTTTTGAAGAAGAAAGCCGCAATCAAGGGCTGTTTGGTGCAACCGTATGTTATGGTTTGGTGCGCAATGCTGAATCGGCGACACCCAAACAAACAGAGTATTTGTTGAAGTTGGCGTCTTCTGTCGAAGCATCGAATAGATTGATTATTTGTGCGCCTGAAATTTCATGGAAAAAAGCATTGCATAAAAAAATACAGGCACTATCGGATGTGGCACACTGCGAATTTAAACAGCCTGATGTGCGAGCCTTTCAGCAATGGCTACAGGGCGAGATACAACATGCTGGTTTAAATATTGATGAAAATGCTTTGCCGATGGTGGCCGAACAGCTTTGCGGCATGCGCTTGGCGGCAAGGCAATGGATTGAGCGTTTGAGCCTGTATGATGGTGGTAAAAGCGATTTTTTAAGTCAACAAGTGATGACGGAGCTTTTGGGTGAGCGCGCGCCCGATGATTTGGATGTGTGGGTGCATGCCGTGGCAATGAAGGATAAAGCTGCGGTACGTTTGGTATTGCGCTTGTTGCGCGATCAAAAGGTCAATGAAGTACAATTGCATTCATGGTTAAGCACACGCTTTCAACAGTTGTTGATGTACCGTTGGCATCAAGTTCAAGGCCATAGAAATCCCTTGCAAGCTGCCAAGGTCTTTGGTGATGCTCGTAGTAAAATGCCGCAAGAAGCAAAGCTTTGGCAAGGTGCTGATTTAACCAAAGCAGTAGCTGCATTGCAGGATGCAGAAAAGCTTCTCAAAGGAGCATCAGTGGAAGATAAATCTGTGGTGATGGAGCGCTTAACATTGTATTTGATTGGAGAGAAGCTTGCAGAAACCTGACTGGTTGCCTTTTGAACGCGAACATATCTGGCATCCTTATGCTTCAATGCAAAATCCTTCTCCTGTTTATCCTGTAAAATCAGCGTCAGGTGTTCGGTTAACATTTGAAGATGGGCGCGAAGTGATTGACGGTATGGCATCGTGGTGGTGCGCGATTCATGGTTACAATGTGCCCGAGCTTAATACTGCTATTGAAATGCAGCTTAAAGATATGGCGCATGTGATGTTTGGTGGTTTAACGCATAAACCTGCGGCGGAGCTGGCAAAGTTACTTCTTTCGATTGTGCCGAACCAGATGGAGAAAGTCTTTTTTGCTGATTCGGGTTCGGTAGCGGTGGAAGTGGCGATGAAGATGGCGCTGCAATACTGGCAGGCGCAGGGGAATACAAAGAAAACCAAGTTATTAGCACTCAAACATGGTTATCATGGTGATACATTTGGTGCGATGTCGGTATGTGATCCTGTGTCAGGCATGCATCATATATTTGCGGATGTACTGCCCAAACATCATTTCGCTGATGTGAATATCGAAGCCTTTGAAGCGCAAATCAAAGCTCATCATACAGCTTTGGCAGCCGTGATTATTGAGCCGATTGTACAGGGTGCGGGCGGTATGCGTTTTTATTCAGCGGAGTTATTAAAGAGCATTCGCGAGCTTTGTGATGCTTATGATGTGTTGCTGATTGTGGATGAGATTGCCACAGGTTTTGGGCGCACAGGCAAGATTTTTGCTTGCGAACATGCAAATATTCAGCCTGATATTATGTGCGTGGGCAAAGCGTTGACGGGTGGTTATATGAGTTTGGCGGCCACTCTATGCTCATCCAAAGTGTGTGATGCTATTCATACAGATGGTAAGGGTGTGTTGATGCATGGGCCTACATTTATGGCGAACCCTTTGGCATGTTCGGTTGCACTTGCTTCGCTTGATTTATTATTGAATTCACCTTGGCAGCAGCGTGTCCAATATATTGAACAACAATTACTGCAAGGTCTTGAACCATGTCGAAATCATACGACGGTGGCCGATGTTCGTGTGTTCGGAGCAATCGGCGTGATTGAGATGAAAGAGTCTGTGAATGTGCAAAAGGTTCAATTAGGTCTTATTGAGCAAGGCGTATGGCTGCGCCCGTTTGGGAAGCTGATTTATACCATGCCACCTTTTGTAATGAATTCGGACGATTTAAGCACCTTAACATCCGCGATGTGTGAGGTGAGCTTATCATGACGAAAATGTTGCATGCCAAAAATCATGATCGTGATGTGATGGGGATGACGTATGTTTATCCTGTTATATCACGGCGAGCAGGTGGTGTGTCGGTGGGTATCAACCTTAATCCGAACAATGCTTGCAACTGGCATTGCGCTTATTGTCAGGTACCGAATTTGGTGCGAGGCACTGCACCAAATATTGATTTAGATGTATTGCGCAATGAGTTAACAGCCATGCTGGGTGATGTGATGCATGGTGATTTTATGCAGCAGCGTGTACCAGAGGATTGTCGGCAATTATGTGATATAGCAATTTCGGGTAATGGTGAACCGACCAGTTGCCAAAGTTTTGATATGGTTGTGGGCGTTATTTTGGAAGTAATGCATGCATTTTCGTTGCTTGGAGCGATTCCTATTCGCTTGATTAGCAATGGCTCATATGTGCATAAGACGCATGTGCAACGCGGCTTACATCTGATGGCAGAACATAAAGGTGAGGTTTGGATTAAGGTGGATGCAGCAACAGATGAGGCTATCAGGCGTATCAATGGTGTGGATGCTTCTGCGGCGTTATTGTTTAAGCAGGTAAAGTGTGTTGCAAATGTCTGTCCTACTTGGATTCAGACATGTATGCTGGCTTGGCATGGTGAAGATCCAAATAAGGATGAAGTCAGTGCATATTTAGCATTTTTAAGTCGCTTAAAGGATGAGAGTGTCCCTATTCAAGGTGTTTTATTATATGGTTTAGCTCGTCCATCATTACAGCCTGAAGCGGAGAGTGTGTCGGCATTGAAGCCAGCGTGGATGGAGATGATGCGTAACAAAATAAAAGCAGCGGGGCTGCCCGTAAGCTTGTCACTTTGACTTGTGATATTGACATGGCTACTATGCGCTCTCAATTCTGGGTTTCTATGTGTTCCGCATGTTCGCTCGGGTTGAAATTGTTAAAAAGAAAAACGAGGAATAAACATGTCTCTAGCTGTGGAAAAGAAAAATGAAATTATGGCTGAATTTGCTACCAAAGAAGGTGATACTGGTTCACCTGAAGTACAGGTAGCATTGCTTACTGCGCGTATCAATGGTTTAAGTAGCCATTTTGATAGTAACCATAAAGATCATCACTCACGTCGTGGTCTTTTGAAAATGGTTGGCCGTCGCCGTTATCTTTTGAAATACCTTAAGGGTGAAGATTTTGGCCGTTATCGTGCATTGATTGAAAAGCTTGGCCTACGTCGCTAAGCATAGCATAAGTTAATAGCGGCTCCTGTTTTTCATTAAGCAGGAGCCGTTTTTCTTTCGATTTCCTTTTCCCCAGTTATGAGCATGCATTTTATACAAAAATAGGCATATGAGAAAGCTTGTATGTACTCGATAAGGAAGATTATGTTTAATATTAAAACAAGCAAAGCGGTCGTTGCTGGTCGCGAAATAAGCTTTGAAACAGGCCGTGTTGCCCGTCAAGCAGGCGGTTCAATTTTAGCACAAGTGGGCGATGTGGTTGTACACGTTGCAGCGACTGCAGCTAAAACACCAATGTCAGGCGTAGATTTTATGCCTTTGACTGTTCACTACCAAGAAAAAACATACGCAGCAGGCCGTTTTCTAGGTGGTTTTATCAAGCGTGAAGGTCGTCCTTCAGAAAAAGAAACACTTACATCGCGTTTGATTGACCGTCCAATCCGTCCATTGTTTCCAAAAGGTTATTTCCACGAAACACAAGTAATCGCTACTGTAATTTCTGCAGATGATGCGACAAACCCTGATATTATTGCAATCAATGGTGTATCTGCAGCATTGGCAATTTCTGATATCCCATTCGCTGAGCCGATTGCAGCTTCACGTGTTGGTTTGATTGATGGTGAGTTCGTTTTGAACCCAACATACCAACAAATGGAAAACTCTGAGCTTGATTTGATTGTTGCTGGTACGCGTGATGCGGTATTGATGATTGAGTCTGAAGCGAAAGAATTGTCTGAAGAGCAAATGATTGATGCGATTATCTTTGGTCAAGAAGGTTATGCACCAGTGATTGATGCGATTGATGCATTGGCAAAAGATGCTGGTAAAGAAAAATTGGTTGTTGAATTGGCAGGTAATGCAGATGTTCAAGCGGCTGTGAATGCAGCGTTTGAAGCAGATGTTCGTGATGCTTATGCAACGGTTGATAAGTCAGCTCGTTCTGCAAAATTGGAAGCAGTACGTAATGCTGCGAATGATAAATTCGTAGGTACTGAAGAAGCACCAGGCGAGTTCTCAAGCAATGATGTTACGTCTGCAATGAAGGGCTTAGAGAAATCTGTTGTTCGTCGCTCTATCATTGATGGTAACCCACGTATTGATGGCCGTTCAACTTCTGATGTTCGTGCAATTGATTGCCAAGTTGGCGTATTGCCAAGCACCCATGGTTCAGCATTGTTCACACGTGGTGAAACACAGGCATTGGTAACCATCACTTTGGGTACTGAATCTGATATGCAAACCACTGAAAGCTTAGAAGGCGTTGCGAAACAACGTTTCATGCTGCATTACAACTTCCCACCTTATTCTGTTGGCGAAGCGCGTCGTTTCGGCCCTCCAGGCCGTCGTGAGATTGGTCATGGCCGCCTTGCTCGTCGTGGTGTTGAAGCTGTATTGCCTACGATGGAAGATTTTGGTTATGCGATTCGTTCAGTATCTGAAATCACTGAATCAAATGGTTCATCTTCAATGGCATCGGTTTGTGGTTCATCTCTTGCGATGATGGATGCTGGTGTGCCAATCAAGGCACCTGTTGCTGGTATCGCGATGGGTCTAATCTTAGAATCTGACGGTTATGCTGTATTGTCTGATATCTTGGGTGATGAAGATCATCTTGGCGATATGGACTTTAAAGTAGCGGGTACGTCTGAAGGTGTTACAACGTTGCAGTTGGACATTAAAATCGGTGGTTTGACGCGTGAAATCATGAAAGAAGCTTTGGCACAAGCCAATGGTGGACGCATGCATATCTTGGGTGAAATGGCGAAATGTATGACAGAAGCTCGCGCAGACGTTGCTGATCATGCACCGCGTATGTTCACGATGAAAGTTAAATCAGACAAGATTCGCGAAGTGATTGGTGCGGGTGGTAAAGTGATTCGTGGCATCGTTGAAGAAACAGGTGCTAAGGTTGATATTGCTGATGATGGTACAATCACAATCTTTGCTGTAACTGGCGAAGCTGGTCAAGCTGCCAAGAAAATGATTGAAGATATTGTGGCTGAAGTTGAAGTCGGCGCAACTTACGAAGGTAAAGTTGTGAAGGTTATGGATTTCGGTGCATTTGTTCGCATCATGGGTAACACCGATGGTTTGGTGCATATCTCTCAAATTGCACATAAACGTGTTGAGAAAGTTGCTGATGAGCTTGAAGAAGGCGCAGTTGTGAAAGTAAAAGTTTTGGAAGTGGATCGTCAAGGTAAGATTCGCCTGTCCATGAAAGCTTTAATTAAGCAAAACGAAGAAGCTTAACGCTTCTTTATAAGCACCAAGAACGCTAAAAAAGGCGGGGCATTTGCTCCGCCTTTTTTGTTTTCTATCAATATGAAATTTTTCTAAAGGGTATTGCTAGCTCATGAAATGATATGAATAATAGGGCAATGGACACGTTAATGCAGGCAGATAAAATTGAAAATGAGATGACCAAAAGTTATGCCAATCAAGCTCTTAAAACTGAGCTGATTGGCCTTGCAACAGGTCTTATTATGACTTTTTTCTTTTGGGATGAGGGCAACAAACAACAATTAACCATTTGGCTCATGGTTCTTATGTCAGGCCCTTTTACGCATCATTATTTTATTCAAAAGTTCCGAAATAATAAAATGAATGCAAAGCAGTTACAAAGGAGGCTTCAGCTATTTTGGTTTGCTTCAGGCTGTTTATGGGGTTCATTTATACTCATTTGTTTGGATGCCTCAAACACTGTCAATATTGCAGTATTGATTGGATTAACTGCTGGGATGTTAGCGGGGGCCGTAACGGGAGCGTCGATGATTCGTGCTATTTACGCACTTTTTTCTACGCCCTTTTGTTTATTATATAGTTTTGCAATGTTTAGTGTTACAGAGGTTGATTTGAGCATCATGGGTTTATTGGGCTTTATCATGCTTGGGATCATGCTGATGTTATCGCACCAGTTACATAAAGATTTCAAACATTCTATCACGTTACGGTTTGAGAATTTAGAACTGTTAGCGAAATTAAAAAAGATCAATGAAGATAAAACTCAGTTTTTAGCTGCTGCAAGTCACGACTTGAGACAGCCGCACCAGGCACTTGGGTTGTTTTTGGAGGCATTGGATCACTTAGAATCAGATTTAAAAAAGAAAGCTATTATTTATAAAACGAAGCAGGCTTTTCAGGCAATGAGCACACTTCTTGATCAGCTTCTTGATATTTCAAAGCTTGATTCGGGAACAATGCGCCCTGAAATGCAAAGCATTGTATTGCAACCATTGCTCCATCGAATTGTGATGGGGTATATGGAACAAGCAGAGCGAGCAGGGTTGGAACTGCGATTACGGCCTACTGATGCTATTGTGTATGCTGACCCTGCCATGTTAAGTCGTATCATCTCAAACCTGCTTTCTAATGCGATTCGCTACACTGATTGTGGCTCTATTTTAATTGCTGTTCGTCATCGTGGTTTGGGTTGGAACCTCATGGTTTATGATACGGGATGTGGAATTCCTAAAAGCAAGCAAGATTCTATTTTTCAAGAATTCACGCAGTTGAAAAATCCTGAAAGAGATCGAGAGAAAGGGTTAGGGCTTGGTCTAGCGATTGTGCGTAGATTGGCACATATAATGGATACAGAGATTTCTGTGCATTCGGTGATGGGTAGAGGTTCTTGTTTTTCAGTAGCCTTGGATGCTGCATCTAAGTCCGAAGTGAGTCCGGTAGAAAAGAGCGTTACTACCGAGGTGGTCAACTTCAAAGACATGCAAATTATCGTTGTGGATGATGATAAAATTGCGCGTGATGGTTTGGTAACTTTATTGACTGTTTGGGGTATCCAAGTCCAAGCATATGCTTCTGCAGAAGAATGTATTCAGAGTCTAAAAAAGGTTCCTCCAATGCTTCCAAATGCTTTGATTGTGGACTATAGGTTGCGAGATGGACAAACAGGGGTTGATGCTATTCATCGTATTTTTGAGTCCTGTAATTTCAAGGCTTTAGTGTTAATGATTACGGGTGATACTGCTCCTGAACGTATCAAAGAGGCAGAGAAAGGCGGTTTTCCTTTGTTACATAAACCTGTTTCGCCAGAAAAGTTGCAACAATTTTTAGCCAAAGCGCGCTAGTTTAGGATACCCATTTCAATAGCGTTATTCACTGCTTCACTACGATTTTTAGCACCCAGAGCCGTAAAAATACGGCGCACATGAACTTTGACAGTTGAAGGGCTCAACTCCAGCTGAAATGCGATATTCTTATTTTGTACACCTTTTTGGAGTAGGCGGATTATTTCCATTTGCCTTGGTGTGAGAATCTTGTCTTTATCGGTATAAACATCAGTGGTTTTGTGTGGCATAAGTTGGGGTGGGAGATATATGCCACCAGCTAAAACCAATTGCAGTGCAGATAAAGTGACTTCTGTTGATGTTGTTTTAGGAATAAAACCTTTAGCCCCCAAATCAAGTGATTTTGCTATATGATGATGATCTTCATGGGCAGAAATCATGACAATGGGGGGGTGAGTATGTGTTTTTTGTAAAAGTCGAATCACTTCTAAGCCCGACATGCCCGGCATATCCAAATCAAGTAAAATTAAGTCCAAATCATTGTGGGAATTTGCTATTTTTACCGCATTTTTTCCATTTTCTGCCTGTAGAATGATGGGTTCATGATCGTCAAGGCGAAGAAGCGAAAGTGATAAACTTTCGCGAAACAAAGCATGGTCATCCGCAATAAGAATCTTCAATTAAGTTACTCCGCAACATGATTTAGGCAAATTGAATAGTAGCATGGTCATATTTATCCGCACCAGTAAGGCAGAAGGCTTAAGCCTTTTAGTCGACTATGAGAGAACTAAATGCCTCATCATGCTTGGGCACGGACTTATTGAAAGTAAGTTCGCATAAAAATCAGGAGGGTTGAGATGAAAAAAAATATAGTATTAATAATTGGCTTATTATCAATGGTGGTGGCATCGGTTTATTCTGCTCAGGCAGTTGCTTTCACAGGAGCAGATGGAAAGACGTATTTTGGTGGCTCGGATGCATGGTCTACAAACATTGCACCAGCACATAAGACAATCGTTCCTGTACCAGTGGCACATCATCAAGCGGCAAAAAGAATGTGCCTCTCGCATGTAGACAATTTTGTAAAAGCAGTCAAAGCAACAACTGAAGATCATGTACGTTTGGCTAACTATTGCTCAAGGGGTTATTTTAATCATGTATGGAAACTAACGGGCGGAACTTCTGAGAAGCTTGTAGAGCATGAAGGTAATCAAGTTGAAGGATGGGAAAAAGAAGCAAGAGAGGCTGCGAGTCATTTGAAAGGTGGGGGTGTTGTGCCCAGTGAAGCATGGTTGAAGCATATGACCAAGCTTAATAAGTAAGTGGGGGGTGAATCATGATAAAGAACAAACAATTATATTTAATGATGCTCCTAAGCTTATTGTTTCTATTACCTCAATATGCACAGGCAAATTGGCTCGGTGATACTTGGCATAAAACACAACAAGCGGCTCATCATGCAAGCAATGCTGTTTCTAATACAGCTCGTCATGCAGGCAATGCTGTTTCTAATACTGCTAATCAGGGATGGAGAGGTGTGGCTGGCGAGGCTCAAAGAGGTTGGCATGGTGCGGCTGGCGGGGCTCAAAGAGGTTGGCATGGCGGACTTAACGGCCTCAAGGCTGGTGCCGGATGGGCGGCGCATCAGGCCGAATTAGCACGGCAAAGAATGCTAGAAGCTGCTAGAAGAGTACAACAAGTTACCAATGAGGGCTGGGATTATCTCAAGAAATTTGCCCAGAATCCCACAGGTAACTGTGAGCAGGTTCAGCGCTACGTAAGAGGTGAATCTGTAAAGGCCTTACCGTCAGCGATTAATAATACAATAGGAAGGCTTCCTGCAAAAGCATCAACAGTTTTTTTGGCAACCGCAACATGTAAAAGCGATGTAAATATTGGTTTCCGCTGTGGGGTATTTCCATATGCAAACAATATTGCAAAGGCGATTGTGCAAGGAGGGCGCTATGGGAAACACCTTGCCCATAATGTAGGCGTGGCAGCAAGGGGTGTTTGCAGTCGTGCTAATCCTCTTGTAAAAGGCGACTGTGCAATCATTGCTGCAGTGGCAATGGATTCTAAAAAAAGCTTTCAATGCATTAAGGACATTGCTAGCCAATATGGGGGGTTTAAGGTAGCGGGTGGCGGATTTAATAAGCAGGAGGTATGCACCAAGACAGGCGAGTTTGCGTTTGGCATGGCTTTAGATTCTGCGATTGCTAATGGAGCTGGAGTTGCTAAAAACGCTGTTAAATTTGCTCAGATGTTAAGGAGTGGTTTAGCCTTTTCCAAGGATTTACCACTGCCTGCATCGTGTCGCTTTTAGTTTAGTTACTGATAAATATTTATGTTAGTTGTTGGGTTAAGAAAATAGAGGGCTGAAAGGCTCTCTATTTTTTTAGTGTATATTCTGTTTGCAGGAGGAGAGGTGATCATGTGTAAGATGAGATTATTTTTTTTAATTATATGTACGCTATTTGTGGCAAGTTGTGCAACGATGTCACCTGGGAGTAAAGTGAAGTTGGAGTCTGTTGTGCAGGAAAGAATTGGCATTTCCTCACTGTTGATCCCATCTGAATATCGCGAGGTTTATTTCAAAGAGAACAAATCAAAAGAGCGATATTGCCGTTCTCCTGGGCCTGATTTTTCAGTGCAGTCGAGTGATGGCGTTAATTTAGGCGTTTCAAGCCCTATTCTTGGCAGTGGGCAAGAAAAGGTGGGCTTTGATTCAGGGCAGTCAGCTTTTGGCTTGGGCGGAAGGTCTGCCGATGTATTACTTACACGCGAATTAATGTTTAGAGCATGTGAGTTATCCTCTAATATTGATGCAAATCAAGAAACATCGATTGCAATTTATGAGCGGTTCCTTGCAACAGTGGAGAGGTTGGCGCAAGTTCAGCAAGAAATAGGAACAAAGACAGGATCTGCTAAGGTTAAGGTGAATTTACCTCAAGTGGAGTTAAGTAACCCCTTACAACAAGATGATGGGTCTTCTCGAGCCCAGCAAGCTGAAAATTCACCAGACGTAGCATCCTCACAGTGTGTAGCCAATCAAGCTGGAGATCCTTGCACTCAAACGCCAGGTCAAACTTGTTATGATTTAACAACAGGTACACAGTGTTGGCCCTAGCGTAGACGTGAGAGTGTATTGTAGCGGCAAGATTCGCCCTCTCTATAAAAGATTTGATTAAACAAAACGAAGAAGCTTAACTCTTCTTTATAAAGTATCAAAAAGGGCGGGGCATTTGCTCCGCCGTTTTTAATTTTAAAGCATATGAAATTCACAATTATCTTGGTTAAAAAGTGCTAATTTAGGGCATTTTTACGATATATAATTGTAAAATCATGTTTTTTTTATAACTTTATAAGAAATTTGACATAAAATTACAATAATCTACATTCTTATTAGGTTGGATTTGGCGCTTTTAAAGGAAGGCTGATTTGCTCACGGGGCTCCGTAGTGTGTTGTTTTTTCGCTTGAGAGATCTGTTCTGAATCTCGTGCGAATGAACTGACCGACACACCAATCAAACGAACAGCTTGCTTGCCGACCTTGGTTTGGTTCAATAGTGATGGTAATAGTGCTTGTATGGCTGCGCATGTTTGCAAAGGCTCGGGTTGGGTTCCGGGGACATAATACTTAATTATCCTCATTTCTCTTTGGCCCAGGTTTCTTTCGGGCTAATTCGCGGCCAGCAATCGATGACATCTCCATTACAAAATTCTCCCCACCGAGTGGTCGTCCTGTCCGCTCATGCATTCGAACATCATCAAACAATTTCTGATCACCACTGGCCAACAACTCTGCCCAATTTGAAACTCTATCCAACATAGGCTTCACTTTGACCAGTTCATCATCTTCACCCAGCAAGTGAGCCTTTGCACTACTCCATTGGTAATCTTCAGGTCTCTTTACAATCTTAGCGCGGACAGGGTTTAACTCCACATACCGGCAAGCTGCCAATAGGTAATCTTCATCCATCGGAAATGATGCAAAACGCCCCTGCCATAAGTAGCCCTTCCAACCCTTCTTAAAATTGATATGGCGGGTATACCTCCGATGTGCTTCACCTATGCCACGAGCCAAACTATCTTCATGTTCAGGCACAACAACTAAATGCACGTGATTCGGCATCAAACAATATGACCACACTTCCAAGCCATAAGATACACACCATTCCCGCATCAACTTGATATAGGTGTTATAGTCCTCATCATCAAAAAACGTTTCCATCCCTCGGACACCACGTTGAGTGATATGGTGAGGAACTGTTGGAATTACTACTCTTGCTATTCTTGCCATGGATACAATGTAGAGAAAACTAACCCTAATTGTCAATAATTAAGTACTATGTCCCCGGAGCTCCGAGTGTAAAATCGAGTACAGCGAGTTACACCCAAGAAACACCCAAGAAACAACGCTGTAAACTGTCCATTTGATTACTCTTGTTAGCTGTAATTTCACACTCGACTCTCAGCTATTGCCCGCATTTTAGAATATATTTTATTTTTTGAATATTCTACTTCTATAATTCGGCTAATTGTTAAAAACTCTGCGTATTTTTTTTGATGAAAAAGAGATTTTGCTTCGTTAAATAATTCTATTTCCGATTTTGGCGTTAAATCTGACCAAAAATTACCTCGGAAGATTTTCAGGTTTTTTAGCCAAACTATTTCCGCTCTCACCTTAGCTTGCTCACTTCCTCTAATTGCGATACCACCAATGGATATATGTGTATTTCCGCCGCCGTCTTTCCAACTATTTTTAATACTAAGCTTATTTAATGAGGTCTGTTTATCTATCATGGAATTTAATCTTTCATTCGAAACTTCCACAAACTGAGAATACCTCTGTCGGCTCCATAATGTAAAATAATGCCAAAACGTTCTACGTGAAATAAATTTAGTTATATCTTCATTCATAATTTTTTTTACAGCTAACGCCAGCAATGAGGGGCAAGCCGTAGTAGGAATTGTTGTGCTAGCTCTTCCATCACAAAACAAGCACCGCGGAGGTTTGTCTCACTCAATTGCTTTTGTTAGGGGGCGTTGCTTGCTTAAGGCGATTAAGTTGAATTGCCTCCGATATCTCTTTTGAAAATTTAGGTGAACTTAATTTTTCTAGTAACTTTAATGCTGCCTGATAGCTAACTGCCCCGCCATTTGATGTAATTACATTTTTATCAATAACCACATTGGAGTTGAATTGCACATCAACCAATGGATATTTATCTTTTAGCTCTTTTTCACCACCAAACCACGTCGTGGCCTTAATGCCATTTAGAAGCCCTGATTCTGCTAGCAAAAAAGCACCTGAACAATTACTGGCCACCCAAGATGCTTTTCTACCTTTACTCTTGATGTATTGAACAAGATCTCTATTACGTAAAAGCGGCTTCATGTTGTATGAACTTGGAACTAATAAAACATCCAAGTCAACTTTTTCGTCAATTGTGATATCCGCAACAATATTTAGCCCTTCTTCAGTTTTTATTTTCAGGCCTTCCTCCGCCGATATGACAACTACCTCATATGAGGAAAACCATGATTTCTTTGTGGCCGCCCCAAAAACCTCTATTGGCGCTGTGACATCGCTAGTTAAAACACCATTAAAAACGAGTATTCCTATTTTCGATGACGCTGCATTTGCAGAGAACGAAAAAAGAACCATTAAAAATGCGAATAAAATTATCCGTTCTGCGTTAAATTTCATATATTTCTCCGAATTTTTTATACCCTAACTAAGGTAATATGAGCCATTGATTTTCCGCATATTACGCTCCTATAGGTGGATATAAATTCCACAATATTTCATTTTAAAGGGGAAATTAAAGTCTTAATTTCTCAAATTTGGCCTCAATAGGTTATTATGGTAAATGCGATGAACCTGACTGTCCATTGATGGCAGGAAGAATCCATTCATTGAAGGTGGGTCTGCTCGATATATTGAGGCTATAAGGTAGCCAGTCTTATTGTCACAGGGCGGCCAAATAGTGATTGCTTTTGTGATGGGCTTCACATTATTGCTATGATTTTTCAGTAGTCTCTCAGGTATGGCATTGGTGTGTTATGACTCCAATGATCAAGGAGGTGAGTATGAAAAATTTATTCTGGGTTATGATTGTTGCTTTTGGCGTAAGTGGGTGTGCAACGATGGAAGATGCTTGGGATTCAACTAAGGCAGCATCCAGTGATGCTTATGACTGGGTGGCTGGTGATGACGAGAAAGGTTCTAAAAAGTAATAATATCTAAAATTTTTAAATAGGGTCGCATTGCGGCCCTTTCCCTCATGTTTACTAGTTAACATGCTGTTCACTTTTGGCTGAACTAGGGCTGTCGACTCAGGGTCAACTTCAGATAGTTATATTTTCAAATAATGTTTAAGTTGCGGGCTGTGAGCTGTATCGCGGCGCAGTGTGTTCTACACGAGCGCATTGTTTTTTCATTGTTCAACACCTTGTACAAACCAGTTGAATGTACTTATGCAAACAACATTTTCTTCAAAATCTTTCACCACTACTTCTACAGCAATTGATGACCGGTTCCTTTTTTGAAATTGAGTTTTAAATTTAGAAACTGACTCTTCTGATATTTTGGGAAAAGCAGTGACTGATTTTTCTGCTGGTTTTTTAAATTTTATTTGAGAGTCTCTTACTACTGGTACAACTTTACCAACAAGTTCAGGAAACTCTGCTTGAAGTGCTTCACCGCTAGCAGATTCGGCGAGAGTAAACAGTGCACTTGCATGAATTGTTTGCAAATGATTTTCATTTGATTCATCAAAAGCAAGAGAGAGGTTCCCATCTTGGTTTTTCACAACCCCCACTTTCTCAACAAATGGTATTTTAATTATTTCCATGGACTATCCTCCTAAAATGTAACTAAGGTAAAAAAAATTGGGGTCAGGCGTTCGATAATTTGATAGCTTCTAGACTAGCTAGTCTACTTGTTTTCAAGAAGTTTTCATAGTTCTTTGGTAAGCGCATCGGCAGTTTCCCTCCATCGGCATTCTTCTGAGTGTAGTTCAAAGCTCACTTTAACATCATTGAACTCCGCCGGCGCTTGGTGAAACTTAATCCGATTAGTTTTCAGGTAAAGGTAAAATGTTAAGAGTTATTTCCTATGACAAGCCTACAATTCAGTCAATGTTACTGTATACATCATCGCACTTTTAGTGCGATGGCATACTACAAAAGTGAGCTTGCCAAGCTGTACCAAAAACGCTGGAGTATTAAACTTGATTTTCGAAGCATCAAAACCTAGGTGGGTATGGAAATGCTTTCTTATCAAAGTGCAGAGGGGGGGGGATAGAAAAAGAGATTTCTGTCCATCTTTTAGCTTATAATCTAATTTACCCAAACATCGCCAATGCAGCCCTATCGGTGGTGTTAAACTACGCCAGATAAGCTTTATGGCAGCTGCAGGTTTTGTGGGAAATACCGTAGGAACAACTGCTGCTTTGCCTATAAGGCACTGATGAAATGCTTGCAACCTTTACTGAAAGCGATTGGCTATGCAAAAACAGCATCCTGAAAAAGGAAAAGTAGCTTCGACCGATTTTAAATAAAATTTGTTTTTATGATGATTTATGGTTTAAGGTGCCTTTTTTTAAAGGGTAAATTTTTATTCTACACAATCAACCGAGTTTGACTCTATTGATTAGAGTTTATTGATTGTAAAGCGAGGAAATTGTGCATACGACGAACCACGCAGCGGGAAAGCCGCCGTTCCACAGATACCATGAGTAGCGCTATGACAAATCGACTGTTTCAGGAAATACCCCCAAGCATCACAACGCTCGAGGATCTAGCAAAATTGGCAGATTACACGCTTGTGGACACGCTCAACTGCGATCCTGACGCGAAAGAAAACGGAGCCGACCATGCACCACGGCAAGTTTTTACTGGTCACTATGTCCCCGTTAATCCCATGCCTATCCAAGCCCCCGAATACGTTGCGCACAGCAAAAACTTTTTCCGTGAACTTGGCTTCGCTGACAGCATGGCACAGTCGCCTGACTTCATCCGCATGTTTTCTGGCGACCTCTCGCACGTGCCTGAACCGATGCGTAAGCTCGGTTGGGCGACTGGCTACGCACTTTCCATCTTCGGCAGGGAATATATCCAGCAGTGCCCGTTCCAAACCGGTAATGGCTACGGTGATGGTCGGGCAGTTTCTGTGCTTGAGGCTGTCATCAATGGTAGCCGCTGGGAAATGCAGCTTAAAGGTGGCGGTCGCACGCCATACTGTCGTGGTGCAGACGGTCGCGCTGTCTTGCGTTCGAGTGTCCGCGAGTTCCTAGCGCAGGAGCATATGCATGCGCTTGGCGTGCCAACGTCACGGTCTCTGGCTTTGTACGTATCGAAAACGGAAGTGGTCAAGCGGCCGTGGTATGCGGAAGACTCGCGCTCGCGAGATCCAGACATACTTATCGCGGAGGCGGCCGCCATCTCGACGCGTGTCGCACCGTCATTCATTCGGGTTGGCCAAGTCGAGCTCTTTGGTCGTCGTGTGCGAAAAAATGAACACCCAAAAGCGATGGAAGAGCTCGAGAAGATTATGTTGCACTTGATCGACCGTGAGTACGCTGGCGTCATCGACAAAAAGCTCAGCACCACCGAAAAAGTGCTATCGCTCGCTAGCGAGTTCTGCAGTCGCCTGACCTCGCTTGTGGCGAACTGGATCCGTGTCGGTTATTGCCAGGGAAATTTTAACAGTGATAACTGTGCGGCTGGTGGCTTTACACTGGACTACGGTCCATTTGGATTTTGCGATGTATTCAACCCGCACTACCAGCCATGGACGGGTGGCGGACATCACTTCTCATTTTTGAATCAACCCGAGGCAGCGGAACGCAATTTCGACATGTTTTGTAAGGCGTTGCAGCCGTTGCTGATGTCGGGTTCGGAGAACCTAGATCAAGAAGCTCTGCGACAGCTCGACGAGATTCGAAGTGGCTTTCCGAAAATGATGCAAACGAAAATGGAGAAAATGTGGGCTGTGAAACTTGGGCTTGAGACTTTTCATGCGCCGTTGTTTAGTGAGCTCGAAACGCTCATGGTGCAAACGCCTGTTGATTACACGATCTTCTTCCGCGAACTCTCAATGCTGCCTGAGGACATTGCTCCACTTAAAAAAAGCTTCTATGAAGATTCCGAAGAGATGGACAAGCGCTGGTCAGAGTGGCTCTCAAAATGGAAATTGCTGATCGCTAGCAGGATTGAAGTGAATGCTTCTCCGGCCCTCTCCCGTGAGGAGATCTCTAGGCAGATGCAACGCGTCAATCCAAAATACAGTTTGCGAGAGTGGTTGCTTGCGCCTGCATATCAGCAAGCGGCCTCGGGGAACTATGCTCTTGTTCGAGAGCTACAGGAAGTCATGACGCAGCCTTACGCCGAGCAGTCGAAAGAGATTGAGGCTAAATACTATAAGCTGAAGCCACCTGAGTTCTTAGAGGTCGGTGGATTATCGCATCTGAGTTGCTCGTCGTGATTTTTCGAAAACTGAGCAGCCAAGGACGGCGCACAGTTGGCTATCTCCTAACCCCGATCATCTTTGACTCACAGTATACAGCTTAGCCACTTGTTTGACCTTTGCTGCTCTAAGCCTTCTTTCAGTAGAGCTTTTTTCGATTATATATTCAAGTAATCAGAGGTATTCACATTCTTGAAGTAGTACCTTCCCCTTCCTGTATTCTTACAGATGTTTGGGTGTTTTTCACAGGTAAGAAGACACGTTCATTTCAACTCGCAATGGGCTTTAAACTCTTAAAAATGCACTTTAAAATTGATTGCCAATCAACTGAGGGGAAGCTTGCTTCGACCCGAATGGAGCCTAGTAAGTGATGACGTTGCTGTTTTAAGGAGGGTGGTCTACGATAAGAACTAGCAATTAGGGAAGGGGATAGCGTTGACAGAATACTTGTAATGCTGGGTGCGATAGATCTCTGAAATTTGTTTTTTTTATTGATCATACCATGAAAGCATCATTAGTGACGGTTGATGAGATGTTTTTTTTGAGGGGGGGATAAATGGTGGAAAAATCTAATATTGAAAATTCATGTTTAAGTTTTCGTGAGCAGCTTCATCTACATTTGAATGATATTCATTCAGGTTTGACTTGTTACATTAATATAGCTCTTACGAGACTGTGCATAGGTTTGTGTATCTGCCATTTTCATAATTATACGAAGTCGGTTAGTCGATCTTCGAACTCAATCATAAATCGGTTTAATGCTTGTTTCCAGTTTCTGATGGGCATGGTCCATTT
>Ga0316204_10004763_pt1 | contig 23758 bp, 22 predicted proteins | sample 6monrhotite_MG_2_FD_205661 | JGI IMG/M metagenome (GOLD analysis project Ga0316204, IMG submission 205661) | Microbial mat bacterial communities from mineral coupon in-situ incubated in ocean water Damariscotta River, Maine, United States -... | ecosystem: Environmental > Aquatic > Marine >... | reverse complement strand
CTCACTCACTGTGGCGCTATATTCCCGGTGAGTTTGACGATTACATTGCTACACCTAAAGGCAATAATTACCAATCGATTCATACCGCTGTGTTTGGCTCAGAAGGTAAGGTGGTTGAGGTGCAAGTACGTACCCATAAGATGCACGAAGATAATGAGTTAGGGGTGGCGGCCCACTGGCGTTACAAAGAAGGTGCGGCTCAAGATTCTAGCTTTGATGAAAAAATTGCTTGGCTACGTCAGTTGCTTGAGTGGAAAGATGAGGTGTCTGATGCCAGTGAGTTTGTCGAGCAATTCAAATCAGAAACGTTTGAAAGTCGTGTTTATGTGTTTACTCCAAAAGGTAATGTGGTCGACTTGGTGGCCGGTGCCACACCTTTAGATTTTGCTTACCACATCCATACTGAAGTCGGGCACCGTTGCCGAGGGGCAAAGGTTAATGGCTCTATTGTGCCGCTTACGTATGTCTTAAATACCGGTGAGCAAGTGGAGATCTTGACGATAAAAAACGGTGAGCCGAGTCGAGACTGGTTAAACGCAGACTTGGGCTACTTAAAAGGGAATCGTGCACGTAATAAAGTTCAGCATTGGTTTAATTTATTAGACCATGATCGTAACGTCGTTGCTGGGCGGGCACTGCTAGATAAAGAGTTGCAGCGACTTAATTTGCCTGATGTGAATTATGAGAAAATTGCGCGCGAGCTGGGTTACGTTAAGCTTGATGAGCTCTGCGTCGCAGTCGCACGCAACGAAGCAAAGCTGTCGCGCATTGTAAAGATTGTCCAGAAACAATATGAAGCGGATGGTGGTGATGATGATTTAATCCGTCCGAAAAAGGAGTCGCAACGAAGTGCTAGCTCTGATGTCACCATTCTGGGTGTGGGTGATTTACTGACGCAATTAGCAAATTGTTGTAAGCCTTTGCCTGGGGACGCAGTCATGGGTTACATCACCAAAGGGCGAGGTATTTCAATACACCGTAAAGATTGTCCCCATATTCTAAGATATAGCACCCAATCGCCTGAGCGTTTAGTTGAGGTCGCATGGGGCGAGGATACTGAGCAGGTTTATCCGGTTGATATCCTGGTCAAGGCGTTTGATCGACAAGGTTTGTTGCGTGATGTGTCGGCCGTGTTGACCAATATGGCAGTAAATGTGATCGGGGTGAATACCTTGTCAGATAAAAAACATCATATGGCCCGAATGACTCTAACGGTAGAAATTTCAGATCTGACTATATTGAGTAAATTACTATCGAAAATTAATAGTTTGCCCAATGTTGTCGAAGTGAAACGAAAGAAACGCTAACCTTTTGAGTGTCCGGACTTGAATTATTGAGGGCTTACCCCTATTTATTCTATTGAGGTTGTCGTGCTTAGTGTTGTTGGTGTAGTGTTGTAGTTGCGCTATATTATTGAGAACACTGGTTTATTCTAAACTTTGCGGGAACAGAAGAAAAATTCAAAATCGCTAAACCGTTGGGTGAATTGTTCAAAACTACTTATACTGAGTACGATAAAACGTTATTTTAACCCACTACTAAAAAGTCTGGCCTGGGTCGTGGTGGGCGGGTGTACCAGCTGTCAGACGTAAAACTAAGGAGAAGCATATGAAATTACCGCTGCAAGTTACCTCCCGGAACGTAGAGCTTTCCGAAGCAGCCGATCAACTAATTCGCGAAAAAGCGGCGAAATTAGACTCCGTATATGATCAAATTATGGGGTGCCGTGTATTGGTAGAGACACCTCATAGCCATCAACACAAAGGTAACACCTACAACGTCAAGATCGATCTGACTGTGCCTGGGTCGGAAATTGTGATTAAGCGTGAAGAAAACCAAGATTTATATGTAGCGATTCGAGATGCATTTGATGCAGCGCGTCGTAAACTACGAGATCATGTCGATCGTCAAAAATCCACTAAAGGCGGGGACAGTATCCCTATCGTTGATTTGGACGCCGAACCAGGAGTTGCTGAAGCCGATAAGGCCTAATCAACGAATACCTAAAGCCCACGTTTTCGAACGTGGGCTTTTTTGGTTTTGTAGTTTGCCTTTTTGCGGGCTCTCCCTTACTTGTTTCAGGTGATATTGGCGTGGTAAGGTTTTTTATGTATCAGGGGTGAGCCTATGCGTTTACTGTCAATTGTATTGTTATTAATCTTCTCCGCTGTAGTTCAAGCTCAGAGTGGTTCTAGTGTGTTTTTAGATGCATTAGAAGCTCAAAATCCCCCATCATCAGCCGAAAAATACGATCAAAAAAAAGGACGTTTGTTTACTTTAACTACGCCTATAGGGACGACGTTACAGGCCTTTGAAGCGGGACCTGAAGACGCAGCAGTGGGTATTTTGCTTTTGCATGATCGTTGGGGTTTGACTGATGAGCTGCGGCAACGGGTGAGAATCTATGCGCTTAAAGGTTATAAGGCGCTAGCAATTGATATGTTTGATCAACGAATATCAACCGAGTCTTGGCTTGCGACCGAAATTGCTGGCGCTGTCGATACTGAAGCAGTGAAAGTGAATGTATCTGCTGCCTTGGATTATTTGTCTTTGCCAGGGCGAAAACTAGCCACGGTGGGATGGGGGTTTGGTGGTTGGCAATCTTATCAAGCCGCCTTAATTGAATCAGATAAACTCTCGGCAGCGGTAGTTGGTTATTCACCATTATTTGCCAGTGTAAAGGACGCGCGCCAGGTTGCAGTGCCCGTGCTGGGTATTTTTGCTCAGCAGGATGAGCGTATTTCTCAGGTCGATATTCGCCGATTTTATAGTTTAAAGGCGGAGGCATATAAAAATATGGATACCCGAGAGCATGTGGTATTTCAGCATCATATGATTGACGCAAGTCGTGGATTCATTGCGCCATCGGATAGCGCCTACAATAAAGATGCTGCTAAAAACGCATGGCTAAATGTCGATGAGTTTTTAGCTAAGCATCTTGAATAAAGTTTTGACTAAGGCCTAGAACGTACGCCCATCCCAGCCAAACAGATGGCGAGCGGGGCTGGAGAATTCAATATAAATTCGATCTTGATCTATACCTAACTGATGACCTATGAGGTCGCAGAGCTTTTTGCTATATTGACTGGTCTGGTCCTCGGGCAAACCTAAGCTTTTTAGCTCTAAATAGGCAAGTGGTGCATCACTGCCACCGAACAGCATAGCGGTGGAAGGTTCTAGTGTGATCATGACGTAGCGTTCGGGTTTGCTAAGCATGTCTGCGACCGCTGATGAAATGGTGCCTAGCAAGTAGCTTTGGTTTGATGGGGCGATGTCGACGTTAGTCTTAATTTTCAGTATAGGCATGTTTTCTTTTCCCAATTTATTGGGCTTTAGTGTAGCTTGAGTCGGAGTGATTCGCGTGGCTCCTAGCTCATTAATATTTCTGGTATACTATCCCGCTTTGTTTGTGCGCTTGACGGTAGCTGGCTTTACCAGTATTTTTCCGCATTGGAAAATAGGGTCGTTAGTGCCTTAGGCTCGGGTCCGAGCTTCTAATTTGAATGAGTTTTGAGGAGAACACGAAGGTGGAATTGACTGGCGCCGATATCTTTGCCCGTTGCTTAGCGGATGAAGGTGTTGAATACGTGTTTGGTTATCCTGGTGGTGCTGTTCTGCATATCTACGATGCCTTGTATAAGCAGGAGGCGATCGAGCATGTGCTTGTGCGCCACGAACAAGCGGCTACGCATGCGGCAGATGGTTATGCGCGCTCTACCGGTAAGCCTGGTGTTGTGCTGGTAACCTCTGGCCCTGGTGCCACTAATGCTGTGACGGGGATTGCGACAGCTCACATGGACTCCATTCCGATGGTCGTTTTTACTGGGCAGGTACCGACCAATATGATTGGTAACGATGCTTTCCAGGAAGTGGACTCTATTGGTATCACTCGTCCTTGTGTGAAGCATAACTTTCTAGTGAAAGATGTAAAAGATTTGGCTGAAACGATTAAAAAAGCATTTTACATCGCGACAACGGGGCGTCCTGGTCCGGTAGTGATTGATATTCCGAAAGATGTGACGGCAGATAAAGCTGAATATCACTATCCCAAAAAAGTATCAATTCGCTCTTATAACCCCGTAACAAAGGGTAATCCACGTCAAATCAAAAAGGCTGTGGAGTTGATGCTGTCGGCAGAACGGCCGATGGTATATACCGGCGGTGGTGTCATATTAGGTCGAGGCGCTGATTCGCTGACCAAATTAGTTAAAAAGCTCAACTACCCTATTACTAATACCTTGATGGGTTTGGGCGGTTATCCTGCGACAGATAGACAGAACCTAGGCATGTTGGGTATGCATGGAACCTATGAAGCCAATATGTCCATGCATCATTGTGATGTTCTTATCGCTATTGGTGCTCGCTTTGATGATCGTGTAACGGGTAATATTGAAAAATTTTGTCCTACGGCAAAAATAGTACATGTGGACATTGATCCAGCTTCGATTGCAAAGAATGTAAAAGTAGATGTGCCTATTGTGGGTAATGTCGACAGTGTTCTCAAAGACATGTTAGATGTCTTGAAAGAGACGAAAGCAAAAATCAATAAAGATGCGCTTGCTATCTGGTGGAAACAAATTGAAGAATGGCGTTCTTTAGATTGTCTTAAATTTGATCAAAATTCCGAGACTATCAAGCCTCAGTATGTTGTCCAACAGCTTTACAATGTGACAAAAGGCGATGCGTTTGTGACCTCTGATGTGGGCCAGCATCAAATGTTTGCGGCTCAATATTATAAATTTGACAAGCCATATCGTTGGATTAACTCAGGTGGTCTTGGCACGATGGGTTTTGGCTTGCCTGCGGCGATGGGCGCGCAGTTTGCCCATCCCGATGAATTGGTTTGCTGTATTACTGGTGAGGGTAGTATTCAAATGAATATTCAAGAGCTTGCCACCTGTATGCAGTATGGTTTGCCCTTGAAGATCATTAATTTAAATAACCGCTTTTTAGGTATGGTTCGTCAATGGCAGGAGTTTTTTTATCAAGGTCGCTATTCCATGTCTTATATGGACTCATTGCCTGATTTTGTGAAATTGGCAGAATCTTACGGTCATGTGGGTATGAAAATAGAAAACCCTGCGGATGTAGAAGGTGCGCTAAAAGAAGCGATGGCCTTAAAAGATCGTTTAGTCTTCATGGATTTTATTACTGACCGTGAAGAGAACGTATATCCCATGATTCCAGCCGGTGCTGGTCTTAATGAAATGATTTTGGTGTAACTAATGATGCGGCATATTATTTCTATCCTAATGGAAAATGAAGCGGGCGCCTTGTCTCGAGTTGCAGGTTTGTTTTCAGCGCGTGGCTATAATATCGAATCACTCACCGTTGCGCCGACAGAAGACCCCTCTTTATCCAGATTGACCTTAGTGACGCGTGGTTCCGATGAAATTATTGAGCAAATCACTAAGCAATTGAATAAATTGATCGAAGTTGTAAAATTGATCGATTTGACAGATGGGCCTCATGTTGAGCGAGAGTTGATGTTAGTGAAGGTCAAAGCAATGGGGCATGATGAGCGCGCTGAAATAGATCGTCTTAATGATATTTTTCGAGGAAATATTATTGATGTGACACCGAAAACTTATACCATTGAGTTGACAGGTACAGGTGATAAGCTCGATGCACTGATTGTTGCTATTGGCGCGGATAAAATTTTAGAGACGGTTCGTTCTGGGGTGTCAGGTATTGCCCGAGGTGAGAAGAGTCTCTCTGTTAAATAATTTAAGTAAGTAGCGAAACGTAACCCCTATATTTTTAAGGAAACATAAATAGATGAATATTTTTTACGACAAAGATTGTGACCTATCGATTATCCAGGGTAAGAAAGTAGCCATTATTGGTTATGGATCTCAAGGTCATGCCCACGCTAACAACTTGAAAGATTCAGGTGTTGATGTGGTTGTCGGTTTGCGTGTTGGCTCCTCTTCTGTTGCTAAGGCAGAAGCTTCAGGCCTTAAAGTTGCCCCTGTTGCTGATGCGGTTGCTGCTTCTGATGTTGTTATGATTTTGACACCTGATGAGTTTCAGGCAGAGCTGTACAAAGATGAAATTGAACCAAACTTGAAAGAAGGTGCTGTTCTAGCATTCGCACATGGCTTTGCCATTATTTATAACCAAATTGCACCTCGTAAAGATTTAGATGTCATTATGGTGGCACCTAAAGCCCCTGGTCACACGGTGCGCTCTGAGTTTGTTAAAGGTGGTGGTATTCCTGATTTGATTGCCATTGAGCAAGATGCTTCGGGCAATGCTAAAGCCATTGCTTTGTCTTACGCTTCAGGCGTGGGTGGTGGTCGCACAGGTATTATCGAAACTACGTTCCGTGATGAGTGTGAAACTGACCTCTTCGGCGAGCAAGCGGTACTTTGTGGTGGTGCAGTTGAATTGGTTAAAGCGGGTTTTGAAACGTTGACTGACGCTGGTTATGCGCCTGAAATGGCTTACTTTGAGTGTTTGCATGAGCTGAAGTTGATTGTTGATTTGATGTACGAAGGTGGTATCGCCAACATGAATTACTCTATCTCTAATAATGCAGAGTACGGCGAGTATGTGACGGGCCCTCGCGTAATCAATGATGAGTCGCGTGCAGCAATGCGCGAAGCATTGAAAAATATTCAAGAAGGTAAATATGCCAAGCAGTTTATTCAAGAAGGTCAAACTGGGTATCCTGAAATGACAGCCATGCGTCGTATTAATGCTGAACATCCTATTGAGCAAACAGGCGCTAAGTTACGTGCCATGATGCCTTGGATTACGGCCAACCAGATTGTAGATAAGAGCAAAAACTAAGCTTGAGTCTAATGTGGTAAATTACAGGGACTGGCAGCAAAGTTTGTCAGTCCCTGTTTTGATTTAAAAGAAAGAAAACTGGAAGTCTTCGTTGATTCAGATATCACCGGAAGTGTCTAAATGAATATGGATCCTAAACGCCGTCGAGGCATTTATTTATTGCCTAACCTGTTTACCACGGCAGGATTATTTGCTGGCTTTTATGCCGTCATTTCAGCAATGAATGGTAAGTTTGAAGCTGCAGCTATCGCCATTTTTGTGGCCATGGTGATGGATGGTTTTGATGGTCGGGTAGCAAGAATGACCAATACCCAAAGTGATTTTGGCAAAGAGTACGACAGTCTGGCTGATATGGTTTCATTCGGATTAGCGCCAGCGTTGGTTATTTATCAGTGGGCTTTAGCACCGCTTGGAAAAATTGGTTTTGTCGGAGCTTTTGTGTTTGCCGCTGGGGCTGCGTTGCGATTAGCTAGATTCAATACGCAGGCGGCTACAGACGATAAACGCTATTTTCAGGGTTTGGCAAGTCCAGCGGCTGCAGCACTGGTCGCAGGCGTTGTTTGGGTGGGGGATAACCTTGCTTGGGTGCGCGAAGACTGGTCGGTTGTGGCGCTCATATTAACGGTGTCAGCGGGTCTTTTGATGGTCAGTAATGTCCGTTATTACAGTTTTAAAGACGTTAATTTAAAGGGTCGTGTGCCTTTTATGAAGATATTGATTGTCGTTGGTCTTTTTGGTTTGGTCGCGATGGACCCAGCTATCGTATTGTTTGGAATGGCATTATTGTATGCCTTATCGGGATTGGTATTGACCTTAGTGCAGTTGCGTCAACGTAGAGCTGAACGTAAGGTATAAGGGGGGGTAAATTCTATCTTGTCATTAGCCGTAGATAGATTTATAGTGGGCCTGCCTACATTTGGAAATTTTATGCATCCACTTTTCACACAATCGACTACTCGCGAGTCAGCATTTGATGCTGATGGCTTGTCTTGTGTGACCTTCCTGCTACTCGATCTAGAACTACTGCCTTAGGGCATATAATCTAACCTTGGCCCGTGTTCGGGCGACACAATTCGAATTTTTTACGTAATGCACCACTTGCGATGAGGGTGTGTTGCCTTGAGATTATCGCTGCCGAGACCTAGAGTTGGGCGGTATTAAGAATTTGGAGTAGACACCATGTCAGATAAATTAATCGTGTTTGATACAACCTTGCGTGATGGTGAACAAAGCCCCGGCGCATCAATGACAAAAGATGAAAAAGTGCGTATTGCCAAGGCGCTAGAAAAAATGCGCGTTGATGTGATTGAAGCCGGTTTCCCAATTGCGAGTGTCGGCGATTTTGAATCCGTTCAAGCAGTGGCTGGCGCAGTTAAAGACAGTACTGTTTGTGGCTTGGCACGAGCGTTAGATAACGATATTGATCGGGCGGGAGAGGCATTAAAATTAGCTAATTCTTCTCGTATTCATACATTTATTGCGACCTCCCCCATCCATATGGAAATGAAGTTGCGCATGACGCCTGATCAGGTTGTCGAACAAGCGGTTAAGGCGGTTAAGCGTGCTCGTCAATGGACTGACAATGTCGAATTTTCGCCAGAAGATGCCGGTCGCTCGGAATTGGATTTTTTGTGCCGAGTGATTGAGGCGGCAATTGATGCGGGGGCGCGAACTATAAACATTCCCGATACTGTCGGTTATAACGTGCCGGAGCAGTTTGGTGGTTTGATTAATAATTTGATCCAACGTATTCCTAATGCTGATAAGGCGATTTTCTCGGTGCATTGTCATAATGACTTAGGCTTGGCAGTCGCCAATTCGTTGTCTGCTGTGATGAATGGGGCTCGTCAGGTGGAATGTACGATTAATGGCTTGGGTGAGCGGGCAGGTAATGCCTCGTTGGAAGAAATTGTAATGGCGGTGAAAACTCGCCAAGATCATTTCCCTTGTGCGACCAATATCGATACCACTCATATTGTTTCTACGTCACGCTTAGTTTCTAGTATTACTGGTTTTGCTGTGCAGCCAAATAAAGCCATTGTTGGTGCGAATGCGTTTGCTCATGAGTCTGGGATTCATCAGGATGGCGTATTGAAAAATCGCGAGACATACGAAATTATGAGGGCCGAAGATGTGGGGTGGACGGCTAATCGGATGGTGTTGGGTAAACATTCAGGTCGAAATGCGTTTCGTACTCGTTTGCAGGAGTTGGGTATCGTCTTGGCGACAGAGGAGGAGCTGAATGCAACCTTTTCTCGTTTCAAGACCTTGGCTGATAAAAAGCATGAAATTTACGATGAAGATATTCAAGCCTTGGTGACAGAAACTAATTTAGCCACTGAAAATGAAGTCGTAAAACTAGTAACCATGAGTGTGGGATCGGCTATGGGGGAAAAGCCGAATGCAAAGGTTACCGTGAGCATTCGAGACGAGGAGAAAAGCGCCGAGTCTGGTGGTAGCGGTGCGGTTGATGCTGTATTTAAGTCAATAGAATCTATGGTGGCCAGTGGTGCTGATTTGCAGCTTTACTCGGTCAATAATATTACTAGTGGTACAGACTCTCAAGGTGAAGTCACGGTTCGTTTGGAAAAGGCTGGTCGGATTGTGAATGGCCAGGGGGCGGATACTGATATTGTCATCGCCTCGGCCAAAGCTTACGTGAATGCACTTAATAAAATTCTCTATCCACCAGACAAGGCTCATCCGCAGCTATAACGATGAGCGTATCCGAGAAACAATTACGTCAGCTTGCCTACCTGGATGCGTTGGGGGTTCAGGTTTGGCAGGCACGCGATATGTGTTTTGTGGCTAATGAGGTGATAGGGGATGGTTTAGTTCCTCAAGAAATGGAGCCTGAGATAGTCGCCCCAAAAGCAGAAAAATCTGCCGTTAGACTTGCGCCTCGTGAAGCTCTTGCGGATGTGCCCGATTTTGGTATGCCACCTTTGGATGCTTATTCTGTTGCAGATATGCCGCCTGATGATTTTGACGAATCCAAATATGATGATTTGCCTGTCGTTAGTCAACGACCTTTAACGTGGGAAGAGTTGCAGGAAAAAGTTGAGTCCTGTACTCGTTGCGATTTGCATTGTCATCGTACTCACGCTGTTTTTGGTTCGGGTGATGTTGATGCTGATTTAATGTTTATTAGTGAGGCACCGAGTGTTGATGAAGACGCTGAGGGTATGCCGTTAGTTGGTGAGTCAGGTCAGCTGCTAGATTTAATATTTAAATCGGTCGATATTGCGCGTGAGGATGTCTACCTGACAAACGTGGTTAAGTGTCATCCGCCAGATCAACGTGATCTTCATGTCGATGAATTATCGGCTTGCTCAGAATATTTAGCTCGTCAAATTGAATTAGTTAACCCGCGTTTAATTATTGCGATTGGGCGCGTGTCTGCGCAGAAATTATTGGCTAATAAGAAAAATTTAGCAGAGTTACGTATGCAACCCCATGTGTATGGCGAGAGTAAAATTCCCGTTCTCGTGAGCTATCATCCAGCCTATTTGCTACGATCCCCTCAAGAAAAGCGTAAGTCTTGGGAGGATATGTTAAATGTTCGTGACTTGTTGCAATCCCTTTCTAGCACGTCGGTGTAGGCATAATAGCTCTGAGGCAGTAGGTCTATTTATTGGAGTTTACCTTGTTATCAGATCATGTGTCGTTGCGCTCAATGCTTGAGGCCGATTTGGCTAGAGTTTATGAAATCGAGCAACAAACTTACCCATTTCCTTGGACAAAAGGCGTACTCCATAGCTGTTTTAGACCGGACTATTTTTGCCAAGTATTGGAAATAGATAAAGTTATTCAAGGATATATCATCATGTCCTTGGTGCCTGCTGTTGGTGAAGCGCATATCTTAAATGTTTGCGTCCATCCCCGTGGTCAAGGTCATGGTTTGGGGAGACTATTGATGAATGAAGGCTTTAAGGCCGCCCAGCAGCAGGCTCTTCAGACTATATTTTTGGAAGTGAGAGCGTCTAACTCTGTGGCAATTTCTCTGTATGATTCCCTGGGTTTTAATGAGATAGGTGTGCGTAAAAATTATTACCCAGCGGATAAAGGGCATGAAGATGCCGTTGTCATGGCTTATTATCTAGGTTTTGGGTGAGCTAACTTTTATATCCTTCTACGTGTTATATGTTAAAGATGTGATGGGTGGCCCCAATGATGTCGCACTGACACGAGCCACATATTAGTGGTTTGTAGTTGACCGTGCGGTTGGAAGGTGATGAAGGACGGAGCAGTTATCGTGCTTGCAGCGCCACGACTGTAATGAAACACATGTGTGCCTCTTCAGCCGGCTTTTGCCAGCTGAAGAGATTGAGCTTAAATTCGATAGTGAAATGCTGGCCCTGCGATGTCGTGCGCGAGCATGAGTGATTAATCACTAAATTTCTTAAAGCTAATGCGGTGAGGTTCGGCTGCCGAATCGCCTAGTCGACGTTTTTTATCTTCTTCATAGTCGGCATAGTTACCCTCAAACCATTCGGCATGGCTATCACCTTCAAAGGCAAGGATATGGGTGGCAATTCGATCAAGAAACCATCGATCGTGGGAGATAACCACAACACATCCGGCAAAGTCTAATAATGCATTTTCTAAGGCGCGAAGGGTCTCTACATCCAGGTCATTGGTGGGTTCATCGAGTAGCAGCACATTGCCACCACTTTGCAGTAGCTTGGCGAGATGTAAACGGTTGCGCTCACCACCGGATAAATCTTTAACCATTTTTTGTTGGTCGGAGCCCTTGAAGTTAAATCGGCTCAAATAGGCGCGTGAATTAATTTGCATGCCTGCAACGGTGATGAGGTCATGGCCATCGGAGACCTCCTCCCAGGCTGTTTTAGTGCCGTCTAAGGTGTCGCGGCTTTGATCGACATAAGCGAGGCTAACGGTTTCACCTAGTCGCATTGTGCCACTATCAGGTTTTTCTACCCCAGTGATCATTTTAAAAAGGGTAGATTTACCTGCCCCATTCGGGCCGATAACGCCAACAATTCCGCCTGGAGGAAGGTTAAAGTTTAACTCATTGATGAGAAGTCGATCACCAAAGCCTTTATTAATGTGCTCGGCTTCGATAACGATGTCACCTAGGCGAGGACCTGGTGGAATAAATAATTGGTTGGTTTCGTTGCGACTTTCGAAATTTTGTTTAGTGAGTTCGTCATAGCGAGCTAAGCGTGATTTGCTTTTTGCATGTCGACCTTTAGGGTTGGTACGAACCCATTCGAGTTCGGCTTTTATCGCTTTTAAGCGAGCTTGTTCTTGGCGTTCCTCACCTTCTAAACGCTGCTCTTTTTGCTCCAGCCACGATGAATAATTACCTTCCCAGGGAATGCCATGGCCGCGGTCAAGCTCTAAAATCCAGCCGGCAACATTGTCTAAAAAGTAGCGATCATGAGTGACGGCAACGACGGTGCCTTGATATTCCTTCAGAAATTGCTCCAACCAAGCAACGGATTCGGCATCTAAGTGGTTAGTTGGCTCATCGAGGAGGAGCATATCTGGGCTCGATAAAATGAGTCGGCATAGAGCAACTCGGCGGCGCTCTCCACCTGACAGTTTGGTGACGTCGGCATCCCAAGCGGGAAGACGAAGTGCATCAGCGGCAATTTCAAGGCGGCGTTCAAGATTGTGCCCATCAGCCGCTTGGAGAAGATTTTCCAGCTCTGCTTGTTCCATTGCCAAGGCATCAAAATCGGCATCCGGTTCGGCATAGGCGGCATACACGGAATCTAATCGGCTAAGTGCTTCCTTGATGTGCGAAAGTGCCTCTTCGACGTTACCGCGTACATCTTTTTCAGGGTCGAGGTGAGGCTCTTGAGGAAGATACCCAATCTTTATGCCCGTTTGTGGACGGGCTTCGCCTTCAATTTCTGTATCTAGGCCGGCCATAATCCGCAGCAAACTAGATTTTCCTGAGCCATTGAGTCCTAACACGCCGATTTTAGCGCCTGGAAAGAATGATAAAGATATATCCTTTAATATTACGCGCTTAGGTGGGACTATTTTTCCTACACGGTTCATTGTGTAAATATATTGCGCCATAGTTTTATCCGTATGATGTGAGAGGCTTTACAAGGTTAGTGTGATTGCTCGTGCCATTTAAAGTCGATAGGCTGTTGGGCCTGCTTCACTTGACAACGAAGAAAGCAGCATCTTTTTTGATCGGTATTGTACAATAGTCTTTTTTATTTTGATGAATATTGAATAAAAATAAGTTTGTTCTGGACAACTGTTTGCAAATGGTGCTCAATGTTAAAAAGTATTGAATGTGAGACAAAAGCGGAATTTGCTTGTTTTATAACCATTTTTGTTGCTTAGGAAGGCAGCTAGATGTTGGACGTTTTTTTGTAGGCCTATAGTTTTTCGGGTTAGAGAACGTGATAAAAATAAAAACGATAAAAATGAACCTAAATCAGAAGATACTGGTAGAGATCTAGAATGTCAGATCATTCGAAAGTAGACCAGCCATATATGCTATTGTGTGAACCCCTGAGTGCAGAGGGTGTGCATCTTGATCTTTCTCCTCTTGAGCCCGTGTTTGACTCTGGGCAAAAGTGGCTCAAACCGCCGCCCGTGGAAATTATGGATAAAGTAGCCGACCATTTAGCCCATAAAATCTCCCGTCAACCCACGGACTTAACCAGTCATATTCAGCGTATAGCGTTGTGCCATGAAGTGGGGGACAACGCGCTAATTTACGGCGCTATTCTCGACCTGTTTATTGCCTTGGGTAATGGCGGGCTATCTCTGAGGACTCGGATGCTGCAAAAGGTGGTGGATTTGTTGACGGATGATCAACGTGACTCCTTGAATCGTGGCTTAATCTCGGGCATTAACGCGCAAGACCCAATGCCACTTAGTCGTTACTCCCGACTCAGTAAAGGTGTGACAGGAGATACGTCCTTGGTTGAACAGGTGGGTTCGAGTGCAGCAGCGGTAGAATATGACACGATAGACGAAGCCCGAGATCTTATTGACTCTGGCCATATTGAATTAGCCCAAAAGTTGCTAGAAGAATCAATGATTCTAGAGCGTGATAGAGACGACATTAGTAGAGAACTATTAGGGATTTATCGTCATACGCGTCATGGTGATGCATTGTTTGCTATGAAGGATCAGTTGGGGAGTGCGCCTTTTGCGCTTAGGCATGAATGGGAAGATTTGGCGAGTAGTTTCTCTGGCCAGACCAATTCGGGGGAGGGGTAGATGGGGGATGTTATAAATCAACCCTTGCGTTTAGCTGTGTATGGCTTCGATGATCGGTCACGTGAGACTTTGCGCTTAGCGTTTGAAGGTCCGGGTCGGGGTTGTGGGGTGTTAGTTGATGAAGGGTCAGCCAACGCTGGTATCTTCAATATGGATAGTGTGAATGCTCAGGAGTTGTGGGCAGACTACCGCAATCGTTTTCCAAAACGTCCCACGATAATCATGGCGATCAAAGATCCTGAAGTTAGTGATTCTGTATACGTGGCCAAGCCCGTTCGTATTGATGCGATGATCAAAGCTGTTGACCAGGCAAAGAGTATGCTGGGAATGGCTGTTGAAACAACAGCCAAGGTAGCCAATGGCGCTGATTCGATGGTTGGTAATGTGAGTGTTAGTCATCCTGCTGTCAATCAAGTACCTGATACTCTAGTCGCAGAGAAAAGGCCAAAGCCGGCTGCTCCAATTGAACGCAAGCCTCGTGATAGTGTTACGCAAGAACAGCCCGTTGTCTCGACCTCAGTCTTACCACCAGTACCTGAAAAGCGAGCTCCAGTAGCAGCGCCACCTTCGACTAAGGTGGATTTAAAGCCTGACCCCTCTAAACGTCGTGTTGATACTTTTTATGATCCTCAAGAGTTTGTTCAAAGTCAGGTTCAAGATGCACTAACCCAAGCTAATAAAAAGTACGTGGCCGTTCAGCTAAATATTCAAAACGGTGAAGAAAGTTTACACAGCATTACGTTTTTGCCGGGCGTTAAGCGAGTACTCACAACACTGAGTGATGAGCAGCTTAAGCACTTGTGTAGCACCCCTTTAACCTTATTAGAGTGCACCTCTAAGAAGTATAAAGGCGATGAAACTTTTAGCATGATTCGTAAAGTTACTGATGAAAAGTCGGGCCAGTCTTTAGATGTGTTTCTTTGGAAAGTTGCATTGTGGACGAGCCTTGGTCGATTGCCTGTAGGGATTAATTTAACAGCCCCTGTGAAGCTTCGACATTGGCCAAACTTAACTCGTTTTTATCCCATTCCCAATGCGATGAGAATAGCTACGTTGATTATCGATCAGCCTAGACCATTGCCATTGATTATTAAGGTGCTAAATTTACCCCAAACGCATGTCTTTGCATTTTATAGTGCTGCGTATGCGATAGGTCTTATTGGGGATAAAGCGGATGTTGCTGCTAGTCAAGCAGCCGCCGAGATGGCAACGCCACAGAAACATAAGCACCATACGTTGTTTGGTCGTATTCTGAAGCGGCTCCGAGGGGGTGGTGGCGAATAGCCTCTGCAGGACCAGGACATTAAAATACAATAATTATAGCTATGAGCAATTATAAAATTATATTCACCGGCCCTGTTGGAGCGGGTAAAACGACAGCAATAAGTGCCTTAAGTGATATTCCTGTCGTGGCAACTGATGAAGCAGCGTCAGATATGACACAAGCCCGAAAGGCTAGCACCACCGTTGCGATGGATTACGGGATGATGCAACTGGAGGGGGATGAGCGTATTCACTTGTACGGCACACCTGGGCAGGAACGTTTTGACTTCATGTGGGACATTCTTACTCAGGGCGGTATTGGTTTGGTGTTGTTGCTGGATAATACTCGAGCCGACCCATTCCAAGATATGCGCTTTTTTCTTGATGCGTTTAAAGATTTTATTGACGGACGGAAATTGGCGGTAGGTGTGACCCAGATGGATTTAAAGGCAACGCCTACATTAGAGGAATATCACGCTGAGCTACAAAAACTTGATATAAACCCTCCATTGTTTGAGGTGGATGCGCGACGGGAACAGGACGTGTCGCGACTCGTTGAAGCCTTATTATTTTCACTAGACCCATGGTTAGGTGAGTAATGAGTGAATATAGGCTTTTAGCTGAACGGTATGTGATACCAACACCTGCTGGCGTATTTTATGCTGTCGCTAGTGATTCGAAAGACTTGGCTAGGCAGCTGCTATTTAATTTGATGGATGGCGCTAGTAGTCAAGTGTTGACCATGGACTTTATTCTGGAGTCGACAGGTCTTGATAATGAGCAAGAGGCCCTAGAGTTGTTGCATAGAATGCAAAGCTTGGGGTGGTTACAGGCCATTGATGAACCTGAGGATGCGCCCGAAGGTATGTTGGAAGATACGTTACCCGAATTTTTATCGGTATTATCGGCTTCAGGTAAGGCGTTACTGGCGGATCAACAAGGGTTTTATCTGGCGACTTACGGCTTTTCTCATGAAGCGGCAGAAGAATTGTCTGCATTGAGTGCTGACGTTGCCTCTATGCATAAACGTCATAGCGGTTTATTGCGTCACAATTTAGGGCTGGATTCGTCTGCTTGGGCTGTGGTTGATGCTGGGGGAGATAATTATTTGGGCTTTTGGCCCTTATATATTGGTGAGCAACGTTTTAGCTTGGTCATTGGGGGAGTCCCACAATTGGCTCAACCAGCCTTCACTAATTTGGTCTGGTCGTTGAGTATGCGTTATCGAGGTGTGTCCTCAGATGAGAGAGAAGTTAGTGCAATGTAATTATTGTTCTGCTCTTTGATTAGGTAGTACAAAGCAGCCGTACTTGGTGTGGTGTTTTCCCTCATTGTTTAATGCTTCTTGCCAGATGTAAACTCTTGTAGTTTCAGAATAAATAACCCTAGCTTTAAGCCTAGGTGATAAAAAAAATATGGAGAAGATGGTGAGTGATATAGACCTTGGCGAGTTAATGGCGCGGGCAAAAGCGTTTTCTGATTTAACGCCGGAGCGAGAGGTTTTATTAGTCAATAGCGGTGATTTGATCCGACCTCGTTTAGCTGAGGTAACTGATAGTTTTTACCAAAAGTTGGCATCGATTCCAAAAGCGACACCTTTTTTAGAGGGGCGAATGGAGTCCTTAAAAGCTACTCACCAACAATGGTTGAATAGCTTATTCACCGGGCCCTATGATGAAAATTATACGGCTGCGATGTATAGAGTGGGTGATGCCCACGTTAGGGTTAAATTACCAGTCGAATTTATGGCCGGTGGGATGTGTTTAATACAGAACGAACTAGCTCGTATTGCGGGTGACGTTCATGCAAATGATGCTGCAAGTGTAGTAGCGCTCATGTCTGCTGTTAATTCAGTTTTAGGTTTTACGCTGATGGTTATGCAGGAGTCTTATCAGTCTTCGTCATTGGCAGAAGAGCTAGAAAAGTTTTTAGCAATTACCGGAATGAGTCGAACGCTATTTAACAATTTAGCAGTGGCTTATCGAGTTTAATTTAATTTATAGGAGTTACCAGTATGCGTTCGGATTTATTAACTTCCATCCTAAGTGATTTAAACGGAAGTTCTGCCGATATTGAAGCTTCATCCGTTATCTCTACTGATGGTTTGATGATGGCTGCAATGTTGCCTTCTGGATTGGATGAGGACAGGGTTGGTGCGATGGGTGCTGCGATGTTGTCGCTGGGTGATCGTACAGCGCAAGAATTGGCTCGCGGTCATTTGGAGCAAGTTTTGATCAAAGGTGACAATGGCTATGTCTTAATGACGCACGCAGGCAACGAGGCAGTACTATCAGTATTGGCCAAACCAAGTGCTCGTTTGGGTTTGATTTTTCTAGATGTTAAACGCGCGTCTGAGGCTATATCTAAGGTTTTATAAGACCTTTACCGAGTAAAAATAAAAATTTATGACTTGAACAATTGGCTTGGGTTGAGGGCAGCGCATGATTAGTATGAATCCCGCTGATGTTGTTGGGGCGTATGAAGAGATAGAACTTCAGCATGCAGATGGTGCTGTAAGGCGGGTGTATGTAACCGATGTCGAGATGGCAATGCCGGATGGGCGTTTGATAGTGTCGCGAACAGACCCTGCAGGAAATATCACTCACGTAAACCAGTCATTTATGGAAATGGCTGGTTATACGGAAGAAGAGCTTATTGGGGTACCTCATTATATTTTGCGACATCCAGATATGCCTGCCGTCGCGTTTAAGGGGTTATGGGATACTCTGAAAGAGAATAAAAAATGGCATGGCTATGTTAAAAACCTTCGCAAAGACGGAGGGTTTTATTGGGTTTATGCCACGGTGATTCCTAATATCAGGAACGGACAGCTGATGGGATATACTTCAGTGCGCCGTAAGCCTTCTAGAGTCAAAGTGGCGGAAGCAGAAGCACTATATAAAACTTTAATGTAAGCTCGGCAGCATTTTCATACCGCAGCGGAGAACTGCGGGTCATGGATAGTCGATGTTTACGGAGTGTGAGTGATGACTTATAACTTTACGGTGAGCCCAGACTTTAACCCGAATCATCTTTCTGGGTGGTTCATTTTTAATACTTGGTTACAAAAAACGCTTGATACGGGTATCCACCTGGAGTTGTATGACGACTTTGATTCCCAGCGCAGAGCGATAGGCGATAATAAGTTTGATTTGATTTATGCCAACCCTTATGACGCCAGTGTTCTAGTGCGTCGAAAAGGATTTGTGCCATTAGTTAGCCCTAGGGATAAATCGGATGAAGCGATTATCGCTGTTCGTGCTGATAGCGCCATTACTTCGGTAGAGGAGTTAAAGGCGGGCTTACGTATTTCTTCTACTGATGATCCTGACGTCAATATGATGTGCATGATCATGCTAGAACCTGCTGATTTAACTGTTAATAATACACTGACTAAACAGTCAGATAGCTATGTGATCGTCGCCAAGGATTTAATTCGGGGTGATTCTGATGTGGGATTTTTTCTAGAAGAAACGTATAACGAATTATCCAATGTTATTCGATCGCAATTGCGTACATTGGTCCATAGCCAAATACAACTAATTAATCATGTTTTATTAGCTGGCCCTGGCTTGGCTCACAAACGAGATGAAATTCAGGGCTTGTTAACAGACATGGGTGGCTGTGAAAAAAGCAAAGGGGTTTTGGATAGCCTAGGCTTTGATGCTTGGGATATTGTCGACCAAGAAGACACCGAGTTTATGATTGATTTAATGGATACGCTGGAAACCTAGTTTCCATGTTTTTTGCAATGCATTAAGTTGGGAGTAAATGATGAGTCACGCCCTCCCTGGTGTGACTACATGCCTTCTTCGATATTAGATTACTCGATCATTACCACCATCCATCGGTATTTGAGCGGCCGTTGTTTTAGCAAATAACGGGCCGCAAAGTTCAGCCGTCATCTCGGCAACATCATGGCTAGTAATTTCAGTGGCCAATATATTTTTTGTTTTGTATTGTTGTACACTCAAACCGTAATGTTTAGCGCGTGCTTCGAGCACCTCCTTAGTCCAAATTCCTGTATCAAATACAGCATCCGGATGCAGTTCATTGAGGCGGATATTGTCTTGCCCCCACTCTAAAGCTGCGACGCGCATAAGTTGGGTAAGTGCGGCTTTTGATGCAGAATAAGCAGCGGCACCCGGACCGGGAGCGGGAACATTTTTTGAGCCCATCATGACAACACGGCCCCCGTTGGGGGCAAGTTTTAATAATGGATGAGTTTCTCGCATTAAAGCTAAGTTGGCATCTAAATTTACACTCATGACATCGCGCCACGTTTTGTTGTCTAGTGATTCGATGCGGCAGCCACCAGGAAAAATTCCGGCATTTAGCACCAGCATGTCTAAGCCACCAAAAGCTCGAACGCCTTGTTCAAGTGCCAGCCTAAGAGTGTCCTCATTGCTGATGTCGCATTGGATGCCAAGATAGTCTGCGCGCTGATGAAGTCCAACGACACTGTCACTAATGTCGAGTGCAATGACTGCGGCACCGCGCTTAAGCATGGCGTCAACGCAGGCTTTGCCGATACCAGACGCTGCACCGGTGATTAAAGCTACTTCGCCGCTGAATATGGGAGGGTTGCCGGCCTTGCGGAGCTTAGCTTGTTCTAAATCCCAATACTCCATGTCGAAAATATCTTTGGACGATAGGGCCTCCCAACCGCCTAATTTCTCAGCCCGCTGAATGATTTCCATAGTGTGATCATAAATGTCGGCGATGATGGTGGCTTCTTTGCAACTTCGGCCCACCGTAGCCATGCCAAGTTTACTGTCGAGTATGACCCGAGGCGTAGCGTTTAGCATGGTTTTTGGCTCGCGGGCATTGGGCGCATGCTCATCGAAGTAGGCTTTGTATTCAGCCACATATTGATCGACGTTGCGCCCGAGCATTGGTAAACGTTTGGTACGAATCACGTGATCGGGTGTAGCAGGTCCCTGTTGGGAAATGCGATTAATATCCGAGTGCGTAGCAAAGGCAACTGTCGTCGCATCACGCTGAGTACGCACAACCACAGCCGCCCCCATGCTTTTTGATAAAGCCAAACGCAGCTCGGCGATTTCATTGCGTAGCTCTGTTTCAACAGGGCGAGCAATGGGCATGGGTAAATCCCAAGCATTTTGTGTTTTGATATAATCTTCAGCTAGAGTGACGAGATCAATCATGCGCTGGTAAGATGTTTTTGCATCATCAGCAAACGAGAAAATACCGTGGTTCATTAATACCATGCCGATGGTGCCATCATGGCGTTGTTTTTGAAATTCAATGTCGCATAAACGCGCTAGATCAAAGCCCGGCATAACGTAAGGAATGATGACGACTTTATCGCCATAAATTTGTTTTATTTTCTCCAATCCCCCCGGCGTATTGGTAATCGTGACCGAGGCATCTGCATGAGTATGGTCAACATACTTATAAGGCAGAGTGGCATGCAAAATGGCTTCTACTGACGGCGTGGGTGCACTGGCGAGGGTCATATGGGTGCGTAGTTCATTCACCATCTCTGGATCGCTGAGTGTTTCTAACTTGGCCAGCTCAAGCAAATGATTTAAACGTACTGGTGCAAAGCCGGGCCGATCGATAGTTTCTAAATCCCAACCGCTACCTTTGACGTAAAGCAAGGTTTCTTCCTGGCCAAGAATATTTTTCTCAGTGATTTTTACCGAGGTATTCCCCCCCCCGTGCAGCACCAACGAAGGGTCTCGTCCAAGTAGGCGAGAGGTATATACTCTCAGGCCTAAGTCATCTTCGTATTGCTTGGCTTCCTCGTCATTCCAGAGACTTTTCATTAATACTCCATCGTCTTCTTTATCTGAATAAAGTGCCTATTCTACTGGCTTTGAGGCAGACATGAAGCCCTGAATGCATCTGCAACATAACTACGGTCCAGAAAATAAACTTAGACGGCTGTGAGCTTGATTTTACGCGTATCGGCCCGCGCTTGGTGCTGGGGCAGTGCGGCTGAAAAACGCTGCATAAATTTTTCCGCAGTGATGCGATAGGCGGTGAGTTTACCCCCATAAATCGTTGCGACCTTGGGTTGATTGATGTCATTCGTGTGGAAAATGGTATCGCGTGGCCGTGAAAAGGCTGAGCCGCTGGCACGTGGCAAAACACGAAGCCCTGCAAATGAGGACAATAAATCCTCTCTACCAATGTTCTTATACTGTGGGAAGTAATCCGCCAACACTTGGCACAGGTAGGTTTCCTCACTGGCAAGTGGTTTGACCCGCGCGGGGTCACCTTGGTAGAGATTTTCCGTGGTGCCGACCATGACTTTGTCTTTCCAGGGAATGGCAAACACTGCGCGTTGATCCTGCGGTGCTTCGACATAATAAATGCCATGGGCTAGTCGACCCTCGACAATAATGTGCGTGCCTTGTACCAAATCCATCGGTAGCTGAGACGGTTTCGGCGCTATTTTATCAAGCACTTGATTAGCCCACGGGCCGGCGGCATTGACTAATAACTTGGCCTGACACGATGTTTCTTGCCCCGCAATTTTATAGTGAACAAGGCAGCTTTCGGTATTAATTTCACCCCTTATAAATTCGGCAGGCATGGCCAGTTTAGCCCCTAATGATTGGGCTGATGCCATCACTGCGCGGGTTAGCGCGGCGTCATCGGTTTGGCCGTCAGAGTAACGATACACCTTTTGCAGACCATCGGTTTTGATGCCGTCTAAGTCGTCCCATTGCTGACGAGGAATCTGCGTAAATAACGCATCTTCCTCAAGTCCTCCCAAGGCGGCATAAAGTGATAGGCCTGCCCGCACTTGCCATGGGCGGCGCTGGGTATGTTTGTAAATGGGAATATAAAACGGTTGCAGTTGGACTAGTTCTGGCGCGAGTTTTAGCAGCAGGCTACGTTCGTGCAGACACTCGCGCACCAGGCCAAATTGACCACTTTCTAAGTAGCGCAAGCCACCGTGGATGAGCTTGCTAGAACGGCTGGACGTGCCGGCTGCGATGGCATTTTGTTCGAGCACTAAAACAGAATGGCCGGCGGCGGCACCAGCCTGGGCAATGCCCGCGCCGTGAATACCGCCGCCGATGATGACGAGATCGTAATAATCAGTGGAGGATGGGGCAGCTCCTGCTTCTAAGTGATTCATTCTTTAATAACTCCGCAACAGCCATTGTTTCTACGTAATGCGCACCAAGCTCGGCTAATTGTAGCGCGATTTTGGCTTGTGTGACTTCGTAGAAAGCCCACTTCCATGGGCCCAACCAGACTTTCTTGGTGTTCTCGGGTAGTTTTGTATAGTTACAAATTAAATAATCGGGAGCGAGTTCGGTGGCAAGTACTTGGGATTCATCATCATAGCTAGTGAGTATCCAGCCCACGGCTTTAAAGCCCATGGCGCGAGCACAGCGTATTGCGAGGGCGTTATAAGTGATCAACACACACTGATCGATAATGGGCTCGCAAATTTTGGCTAGCGTTTTAATGCTTTTTTCGATGCCGAAGTTATCCAGTGTTTCTTGTTTTATTTCGACAAAGGCTTGCGCCCCTGGGTACTGAGCTAATAGATCAACAACGGATGCCAGAGTAGGGATGCCTACGTTGGCAAATTTTTTAGGATGTTTTTTGGCCTCATTAACCAGAATACCTTCGACTTTACTCGAATCCAGGGAAAAAATGCGCTTATTCGTCCCCGTTGTACGCTTTAGATTAACGTCGTGCAATAAGACAGGCACGCCGTCCGCAGTGAATTGCACGTCAAACTCAACGCTACACGCACCCGCTTCAAGTGCGGCTTCAATGGCTATTTTCGTGTTTTCAGGGTAGCGCTTGGCATAACCCCGATGAGCGATCAAAATTGGCGGTTCCGTTGCTTTCATTGCCTGGTTTCCGTGTTTTTGGCAACGCCAAGCCTCCATTGTTGAGCATGGCGTTAGGTTGAACAAAAGGTCACTGCCTCCTTGTTTTCGGTCAAAACTTGTTCGAGTTTAGTCTTCCATTCGAAATAGCGTGAAATTAATTGATTGTTGTGATCGGGTTCAAAACTTTCGCCTTGGTTTATTGACCAATTTGTGGGTCGATCGGCCAATAAAAAGGCTAATCCGCGCGCTGTTGCTTCCGCTTGTTGGGTTCGAGTGATCGTTGTTTGCAGTAAATCTGCCAGCTTTTGGCATAGCCGCGCGGATTGCGCTAAGCCGCCACTGATGATGATGCGCCTTGGCGCGGGCATTAGCTCATTCATTGCGTCGACGTTGACTTTGATTAAAAACAAAACACTCTCTGCAACCGCAATAGCTTGCTGTTGCGTCGTGCCAGGATCGATAAAGTGGGGTGCGATATCCGCGCGCCAATAGGGCGAGGCTAGACCAGAGACGCTGTTGATAAACAGCGTCGGTGTTTGTTCCTCAGTTAACCAAGTGTCGAGTGCTTGCTCGATATTGGAAATGCCATGCTGTTCGGCAAACCAATGCAGTGCGCGTGCACCGCCGTTGATGGTGGCCTCTAAGGTGTAATC
>Ga0316204_10004762_pt1 | contig 23771 bp, 20 predicted proteins | sample 6monrhotite_MG_2_FD_205661 | JGI IMG/M metagenome (GOLD analysis project Ga0316204, IMG submission 205661) | Microbial mat bacterial communities from mineral coupon in-situ incubated in ocean water Damariscotta River, Maine, United States -... | ecosystem: Environmental > Aquatic > Marine >... | reverse complement strand
TACTGTCAAAATAAATGTCTCTGAATACAACAAGATTGTCAACAATTAAAAAGTCAATTATTCGATAATGAATGAACAATACACTATCAATGCCTTGTTGTTCAGTTGAATAAAATCCGCATTCAAATTTTGGGTTGTAGATACTATCTGGTTTTCCAAATTGTGCTGTTAGCTCATTTTTATTTGATTTCCAGTTTATACCATTTATTGAAATGTCCTTGTATTCAAGAATATCAGATTCTTGTCCAAAAATATTAAAGGAAGTGACTAGAATAAGATAGGTAAATATTGAACTTAATTTCATTTTTAATGGCTGCTAACATTTTGAATAAACGTTCATTTTAAGTGAATTGCTGGATTAAAATGATAAGTCCCAAAATGCCAAAAATTGGACCCCAATATTGTATGTTTATTCAAAACAAACTGTGATTGGGTTTAATTACTACCTCTTCCCCAGATGCTTTGTCAATCATCGTCTTGCCTTCTTCTTCGTTCCACTTTTTTCCCATGAACCAACTAAATGCTCCAGTAATAAAAAAACTCAGAATAAATGCGTGATCGCTATGTTCTTTAGATAAAACTTTAACAAGCAAAATAAAGCTTGCAATTAAAACGATTATTGAGAGAAAACCTTTACCTGACCATACTATCATCTTGTCTGTTTTGATTTACATGTAAACCAAATATAACGAAAGTATAGGGTTACCCTCTCGCTCCGAAAATAGAGCTGCCTACCCGAACTAAAGTAGAGCCTTCCTCCATAGCAATTTCAAAATCACCACTCATGCCCATGCTGATTTCTTTGAAAGCAGCATTGTGTAAAAAATGAGACATCTTGAGTTGATCAAAAATGGATTTTAGGGTTTTGAATTCTTCACGAATTTGTGTTTTGTCTTCAGTGAATGTAGCCATGCCCATTACTCCAACTACTTCAATGTTTTGCATTTCAGCATAAGCAGCAGAGTTAAGTAGCGCTGTAGCTTCAGTTTCATTCATGCCGAATTTGCTCTCTTCTTCGGCAATGTGCATTTGAAGCAAAACAGTAATGGTTCGATTGTGCTGAGCAGCTCGTCTGTTGATTTCTTCCAATAAACTCAATTTGTCGACAGAATGAATTGTGTGAACAAAAGGAGCAATGTATTTTACTTTATTGCTTTGCAAATGGCCAATCATATGCCAATCAATGTTCTCGGGTAATTCTTTAGCCTTGCCCTGCATTTCTTGTGGTCTATTTTCACCAAAAATGCGTTGGCCAGCTTCATAGGCTTCTTGAATAGCAGAAGCAGGCTTGGTTTTAGAAACAGCAACCAATCTGCATTTATCAGTTAGCCGGCTGTTTATTTCTTGAAGATTATCTGCTATGCTCATTTTATTTGGTAGAATAAACCGTCATGCCGCTTCTTAATTTGGGCTCTATCCAAGTGCTTTTAGGAGGCATAATCTGGTCTGCATCGGCTATGGTTTTTAGCTGTTTCATGGTAACGGGGAAATGTGCAAAAGCTACTTTTGCTTTTCCTTGATCAACATCTTGTTTCAAGGCTTCAACTCCGTCAAGGCCACCTTTAAAGTAAATGCGTTTATCAGTTTTCAAATCTGTAATTCCCAAAATAGGGTCAAGTAGGTGGTTGGTTAAGATAGAAACATCTAAGCTGTTTACTGGATCATTCTCAGTAAATAAACCTTCTTTGGGAATTAGACAATACCATTTATCATCGATATACATGCCGATTTCATGAATTTTGGCGGGTTTGAAAATGCTGTCGTTTACAAAAACCACTTCAAATTCTTTCTGAATAGCCTTCAGAAATTCTGTGGTATTCATATCGCCAATATCAGTTACTAAGCGATTGAACTCAAAAATCTGCAAATCATTTTCAGGAATAAAAAAGCCCATAAAATAGTTGTAGTTTTCTTTACCACTATGGTTTGGGTTGTTTTCTTTTAACTCCTTTCCCAAAAGGGCAGAGGAGGCTGAACGATGGTGACCATCGGCAATATAAATGGCTTCTACCTCTTTAAAGTGTTGTTGTAAATCTGCTACAGAACTAGGGTCATCAATTAACCAAAAGGTGTGTCGGTCCCTATTGGCAGTTGTAAAATCATATTCCGGTCGATCTAAAATTTTGCTTTGAGTCAATCGGTCAATATCGCTATGATTTGGATAGGTGAAGCAAACAGGCTCTGCATTTATCTCTACTGTTTTTAAGTAGTTTTTAAAGATTTCTTCCCTTTGAGTAATGGTAGCCTCATGTTTTTTGATCACTTTGTTGTAATAATCATCTACCGAAGCACAACCAATAATTCCTATGTGAGGGTGTCCATCACTAATTTGTCTGTAGATATAAAAACAAGCATCATCATCTTGCTCTAAAATTTGTTGATTGATAAAATCGTTGAATTTCTTCTTTATCTTCATAAATCGCTCAACAGAGAATGATTTAGACCGTTTTTCTTCTTTGTATTCTGGGTTTAAGATGTGTAAAAAAGTAAAGGGATTCTCATCTAACTTAGCAATAAGATTAGGCTTTGTGTAGGTAATGTAAGATCTGGATGCTACCAAGTGCACCTTATCTCGTGTAGGGCGAAACGCTCTAAAAGGTCTAATGTCTGCCAACGCAATTGAATTAAAATTTCAGTTTGCGAAGGTAACCATGAAATCAATTATACAGAGAGATTAGCGAATTAAAGTAATGCTGCCTTTATTTATTATTACTTCTGAAGAGGGGCAATCTCGATCGGCAGATTGATGCTTAGAGATCAGGGTCTTGGTACCTTTATCTATCTCTGCTGAAAAAAAGTATACTCCTTCTTCAGCCTTTATCCCGTCCAAATTAGTTCCATCCCAATTAACAGCTCTTGAATGAACCTGATATACTATCTTTCCCCATCGATTGTATATTTTAAATGAGGTAAATAGTAAAGAGTCATTAATGGTATAACTGTCATTGATTCCGTCTGAATTTGGACTGAAAACATTAGGGTAGTTTATATTGTCAAAAATAGAGGAAGCTTGTACAAAATCATGAAAGCTAGCAGCATCATAGGTGATGGTTGCAAAGTCACAGACAAATTCAGCTTTTGCTGTGGAAGGATCTATTTTATACAATAAGCCATTTCCATTGATTACAAACAAGGCCTTGGACTCACAATTTTCATAGACTGTGCATAAGGAGAATGCAAACTCAATGTTCATCCTTCCAATATTTCTGATAGTGTCAATGGATTTGTAATCACTGCTTAATGTGATTTCGATAAGGTCATTGTAGTTGCTGGCTAGGTATAATTTACCATTATAAAAGGCTAAGTCTCCACCGCTATAGAATTCTGTTTTCCCCAAGGAAGTAGCAAGTCCACTAGCGATATCAATTGAATATAATGTGTCTTTATGAAGGGTTAATAGCGTCGTATTATTTAAACCTACGAGGCTGTTTCCAATAATTGTTATGCCGTCTTTATTGTGCATATCGCTGATATGCTCTACAGATCCATCTTCTTTGTTCAAACGGAATAGAACGTGTTCCTCTGTTCCATACAATTTCCCTTCTGGGGTTATCGCTATGCTAATGGCACCAGATATGCTGCCTGTTCCTTGCGATGAAACTTTTTTGACCGTAGAACATTCTTCATGTACGGACAACATATCGTCACTTATAGTATAAAAAGTATATTGAGCATGCAGCATGCCAATACCACATACGAATGGTAGAAGGAGGACACATATGCGAATGAATTTCCCTAACATCATTAATTATCTGCAGAACACTTAATCCTATAGTACTAGGAGCATGCTTTAGATGGTAGACGCAGTAAAAGACAAAAGGTTTCCTCTAAACGTTTACCTTACTGTAAAAATTGATAATACAGTCCGCTAATTCAGTGCCTATTCTATCTTGAGCTTCTAAAGTTGCAGCACCAATGTGTGGGCTTAAAGAGATTTTATCATGCACAAGAAGATCAGCTCTTGGATTAGGCTCGTTTTCAAAAACATCCAATGCCGCATGGGCGATCTTGCCTGAGTTTAAACCGTTTAATAAAGCATCTTCATCGATTGTGCCACCTCTTGCAGCATTTAAAAGAATAACCCCATCTTTCATCATACTGATTTCTTCTTCTCCAATTACAGGTTTGTCAGTACTTGGAATGTGAAGGCTTATGAAGTCTGAAGTTTTTAATAAAGATTCTTTGCTGTGATTCTGCAAGCTAATGTTTATGTTTTGTTGGGCAACTGTCAAGCTCAATTGAAATGGTCCTTCATTTCTGTCATTTACTAAGACGTTCATACCACAACCTAGAGCATAGGTAGCAAGAGCTTGTCCAATTCTTCCAAAACCAAGAATTCCTAGGGTTTTCCCCCTTAATTCTATGCCTTTGGCATATTTTTTCTTCAATACTTTAAAGTCGGAAACCCCATTAGCAGGCATTTCTTTGTTGGAGTCGTATAAGAAACGAACGGCACCAAATAAGTGAGCCATTACTAATTCAGCAACAGATTGTGAAGAAGAAGCTGGCGTATTGAACACTTCAATTCCTTTGCTTCTAGCATATTCTACATCTATGTTGTCCATGCCAACTCCACCACGACCAATCATTTTTAATCCAGGACAAGCATCAATCATATCTTGTCTTACCGTGGTTGCCGAACGCACCAATAACACTTCATACCCTTCTTGGTTGATGGTGTCAATTAGTTTTTCCTGTGCAACAGCCTCAGTTACTACTGTAAATCCTTCTCTTTCTAAAACTTCTTTTCCAGAAGTTGCTATCCCATCGTTAGCAAGTACTTTCATCTTTAATTTTTTATTCACTTTAATAATCTATCCTTTTTGATTTTCAAATTCTTTCATCACATCTACCAATACTTGAACACTTTCTAAAGGCAATGCATTGTACATTGAAGCCCTATATCCACCAACAGAACGATGACCTTTAATGCCGCTGATGTTGGCTTCAGTCCACATTTTGTCAAAATCCTCTTTCAAAGTTTCATTAGTTAAAACGAAAGTGGCATTCATATTAGAGCGATCTTCTTTGGCAGTAACCCCAGAAAAAAGAGAGTTGCGATCAATTTCTCCATAAAGTAAGTCGGCTTTGTCTTGGTTGATTTTTTCAATCCATTCAACTCCGCCATTCTTTTTTAACCATTGCAAGTTGAGCATGCTTACATATATAGGAAACACAGGAGGTGTATTGAACATTGAGTCTTTGTCGATATGCGTTTGTAAATTCAACATAGAAGGGATGTCATTTCCAGTTTTCCCCAGAACACTTTCTTTTACAATGTATAAAGTAGTTCCAGCTGGTCCCATATTCTTTTGTGCACCGGCATAGATTAAATCAAAGTCAGCCACATTAATTTTTTTGCTGAAAATATCAGATGACATGTCGCAGATCAAAGGAATTCTACTAATAGGGGTACGTTTAAACTGTGTTCCAACTATCGTATTGTTTGAAGTATAGTGCAAGTATTTAGCATCAGATGGAATTCCAATCCCTTTAGGGATATAAGAGAAATTTTTGTCTTTACTACTAGCAATTTCTTTGATGTTGCCTAGTTTTTGTGCTTCTTTAATGGCTTTGCTAGCCCAAGTTCCAGTATTTATATATGCTGCAGAGTCTCCTTTTGGTAAAAAATTATATGCAGCAGTTAAGAAACCTAAACTTGCTCCTCCTTGTAAAAAAAGCACTTGGTAGCCATCTGGAACTCCCAATAATTCTTTAACCAAGCTGCGAGCATTTTCCATTACCTCAATAAAATCTTTGCTTCTATGAGAAATTTCGATCAAAGAAAGGTTAAGGTTGTTGAAATTTGTTACTGCTTCAGAAGCTTTTTGTAGAACTTCTTGTGGTAAAATGCAGGGTCCTGCACTATAATTGTGAACTTTAGACATGAAATATTTTTTATTGAAACAGGCGCAAAGGTCAGCATTCTGCAGCAAAATAAAAATTTAGCGGGATCAAATACAATTTAGATAACTTTATGATTGAGTTATAGAAAGATTAAGATATAATTAATTACAAATTTCTTGATTTTTGAATCTGAAATTATCGTATATTTGCGCTCCAATTTTTTTAAGTCAAGGAAATGCAAAAAGAGATTCACCCAGAAGATTATAGACCAGTTGTTTTTAAAGACATGTCTAACGACTATTCTTTCTTAACTAAGTCAACTGCTCCAAGTAAAGAAACAATTAAATGGGAAGATGGAAATGAATACCCTTTAATCAAGTTAGAAATTTCTCATACTTCACATCCGTTTTATACTGGAAAAATGAAGTTAGTAGATACTGCTGGTAGAATTGATAAGTTTAAGAACAGATATCAAAAATTCGACAAGAAGAAAGACGATTCTTCTTCAGAAGAAACTGAATAAAATATTATAGGATATAAAAACCTCCTGAATTCATTTGAGCTCAGGAGGTTTTTTTATGCGTTTACTTTAATAAAGGTTTTAGCTAGAGTTTCTTTACTGCTGCCATAGCCGCTTCATAATTTGGTTCGTGGCCTATTTCTCCCACTTCTTCTTTGTAGACTATATTGTTGTTGCCGTCTAATACAAAAACCACTCTAGCAAATAAGCCTTTAAATGCTAATGAAGTCATTTCTAAATTGTATTGATTTCCAAAATCATTGTACCTGAAATCAGAAATAGCAATTACATCATTAAGGCCTTCAGCTTCACAAAATCGTTTCAATGCAAAAGGGAGGTCTTTTGATACAACTAGTCCTACTACATTTTCTAAATCATTCAATTGCTCATTAAATGTGCGAGCTTCCTTTTGGCATACACCAGTTTCAATGCTCGGGATGGCTATTATTACTTTTGTTTTGCCTTGATAGTCTGATAAGCTCCCATCGCTTAGATCCTCTTTAACAAAAGAAAAGTCTTCAGCTTTTTCTCCTACTTCAGGAATTCTGCCGCTCACCTCTACAGGTTCACCTCCAAATTTTATATTACTCATTGTCTTATTTTTTTATGGTTAACAGTTCAAAGAACTTATGGTTCAATTGAATTTCGAAGTTAATACAGTTAAGGTAATGATGGGGACTTTTTTTGAACTTTAGAATGGATTACTTTGGCAAAAAATAAAATAAAGATGAAATCACAGAAATTAAGCTTCAAGAATGAGCAAGGAATTCAATTGAGCGCACGTTTGGATTTGCCAATAGATGAAAAGCCAATTGTATATGCTTTGTTTGCTCATTGCTTTACTTGTAGCAAAAATTTAACAGCAGTCCGAAACATTAGTCGCTCACTTACTTCTAATGGAATAGCTGTGTTGTTATTTGATTTTACAGGTTTGGGGGAAAGTGAGGGAGATTTTGAATCGACAACATTTACCAGCAATATTCATGATTTGTTTGCAGCATCGAACTTTATGAAGGAAGAATTTGAAGCGCCAAAAATTTTGATTGGTCATTCATTGGGTGGAGCAGCTGTTTTATTTGCAGGAAGCCAGATGGAAAATATAGAAGCTGTGGTTACTGTTGCTGCACCTTTCGATCCCTATCACGTTACCCATCTTATTGCCGAAGACATTGAGGTGATTAAGGAGAAAGGGAAAGCTGAGGTTAATATTGGTGGCAGGCCCTTTACAATTGCTAAATCTTTTATTGATGATATCAGTAAACACAATGCTGAAGATGTAGCAAAGGAGTTGAGGAAGGCGCTGTTAATTATGCATTCTCCACAAGATACAACTGTTGGAGTTGAAAATGCAGCCAAAATATATCAAGCTGCGCATCACCCTAAAAGTTTTATTTCTTTAGATGGAGCAGATCACCTCTTAACTAGAAAAGAGGATTCTATATATGTAGGGAATGTTATTGCTACTTGGGTTCGAAAATATATAGACTCTGAAGAAGTAAAGGGGAAAGAATTAACAACTAACTCTAAGGTGGTGGTTCGTACAGGAGAAGGGAGTTTTTTGACTGAAATTAAAGCTGGTAGGCATCATTTGTTAGCGGATGAGCCAAAAGAAGTTGGAGGAACAGATATGGGGCCAACGCCTTATGACTATCTAAGCGCAGCCCTAGGGGCTTGTACTACTATGACTTTGCAGATGTATGCGAATCGAAAGGGTTGGGACTTAAAAGAGGCTAAGGTTCATTTAAATCACAATAAAGATTACGTTCAAGATTGCGAAGATTGTGAAAAGCCTACAGCTAAAATTGATCATTTTGAGCGAGAAATAGAATTGATTGGGGACTTGGATGAGGACCAAAGAAATCGTTTGTTAGAAATAGCAGATAAATGTCCGGTTCATAAAACGCTGCATTCAAAAGTAAAGGTGATTAGTAGTTTAAAGGAATAAAAAAAGCCCCAGTTAATTAACTGGGGCTTTTTTAAAATATATGATATACTCTTAATTCGCCATTGGAGTCATTTCCGAAGCTTTCTTGATAGGAGTAGTTTCTTTTTCAATTACGTTTCCTTTAATTCTAAGTACTTTGTTTGGTTTAACAGCATTAGAAGTAACAGTCACTGATTTGTTGATTGGACCTAAACGGTTGGTTGCATACTTCACTTTAATTGAAGCAGATTCGCCTGGGTTGATAGGTTGTTTTGGCCATGTAGGCACTGTACATCCACAAGAACCTTTAGCATTTGAAATGATTAAAGGAGCATTACCAGTGTTAGTAAAGTTAAATACCCTTACGCCATCTGCATTTTGTGGAATGGTACCGTAATCGATTACTTCAGTTTCAAAAGTCATTTCAGCTCCACCTTGGGTTGAAACACCAGCAGCGTCTTGAGCAAAGGTAGCAGCAATAGCAAAGAAGAAAATACTAAGAGTAGCTGTTAATTTTTTCATGATTATGTATTTTAAGTTTAGACTTCAAAAATAAAGAGGAAAAGAGCAGTTTAGAAAGCTTTAACACTTCCTTAACAAACTATTTTGATATAAGTAGTGTCAGTAGTTCTGTCAGGGCTTAGGTCTAGCTCAATAGTTTTAGCTTTTGTACCTGCCCAGCCTTGTAGCCTCACCAGGACTCGAACCTGGATCAATTGTTTAGGAAACAACTATTCTATCCCTTGAACTATGAGGCCAAAAAATTAACAGAGGTGGGCAGAGATTCCATGAGTTGTGGAGTGGTTAGTGCTATTTTGGAATCACAATTTTGATTTCATCTTTCACTACAAAAGCAGATGGGTAATCAATTTTATATAGTTCAAGATGTTTTTGTGCTTCCAAGCGGTTTCTATAATCGCCTACTCGAATCTTGAAATTTGGAGATTGGTAAACTAAATGTGGTGGGGTAGTGTTTCTGAATTTTTTTAAAAAATCTGATTTCACTTTTACAGCTTCCCATCTAGAGTTTCCCGAGAAAAGTTGAACTCTATAACCCATTGTTTTTTTATTGTCTGTATAGTCTTGAATTAATAGATCAATGCGTTCATCTTTAGTTTCTGTTAAATTCCCTCCACTTTTATTAGAAGGCATAAGCAGCATGTTATTTTGCCTAGTATAGTCAATGTCTTCAGTGCGCTCTTTAGATTGGTAGACTTCCTCTTTGGTTTGGAGCTTAACGTCTTTGGGAGCGATTTCACTTTGTGCAAATCCAAATTGTGAAATCAAGCAACATATGATAAAGAAGGAGATTCTCATGCAATATTATTTTAGAACAAAGTTAACCAAGTTCGTACCAAAATTATCGAGTGTCTAGTATATGAAATAAAAATCAATTTTAACATTTGTTTAGTATTATTTAGAAACGTTCTAAATTAGCGTTGCGACCCTTAATTTTATCTTAATCATAGGGCAAGATTGTATGTTGTGGTTAAATTTGCGACCGACAAAAAATGCTTTGTCAAATAAAACTAGTTTAACTTAGAAGATCTAATTAGCTCAGTATGAATATAGTATCACTGCAAAAAGCAAAAAAAACCATTCTAGGGTTATTTGCTTTTGTTTTCGCTTTTAGCATTTCAACCACCACATTAATAGCTCAAGAAGACGGCGAAAAACTATTTAAAAGTTACTGTGCTTCATGTCACAGTCCGGGAGAGAACCAACTAGTTGGCCCTGGTTTAGCTGGAGTATACGACAAGTATGAAAAAGAATGGTTGTATAAATGGGTCAAGAATTCAGCGGCCTTAATTGCATCTGGAGATGCTGATGCAGTAGCAGTTTTTGAATTGTATCAAGAAACTCCAATGCCAGCTCAACCAGTAAACGATGCTCAGATTGATGCCATTCTAGATTATATAAAGGTATATGCTGAAACTAAACCAGCTGTAGCTGAGGTTGCAACAACTGGTGCTGGTATGGAAGCTGGAGAAGAAGAAGGAACTTCTCCTTATGTAATAGGAGCTATTGTTATTCTTTTCTTGATGGTTGTTATCATTCTTCGCAAGGTTCAACACACCATGAAGGTTGTTGAAGCAAGAGTGAATGGAGATGAAATACCTGAAGAGCTTACCTTAATGGAGGCAATAGGTCAATCTATTAAAACTAACAAAACAGTTTTTGCCTTAATGGGAATTGTTGTTTTAGCCTTGTTTGCTAAATCGGGTTGGGATGCAGCATTTGATGTTGGAGTTTATACAGGTTATGAGCCAGAGCAACCGATTAAATTTTCACATAAGCTTCATGCTGGCGATAATGGAATTGATTGTAACTATTGTCACAACAGTGCTAGTTATAGTAAGACTGCTGGAATTCCTTCACCTAATTTATGTATGAATTGTCATACCTACATTCAAGAAGGGCCTCAATACGGGAAAGAAGAAATTAGCAAGATCTATGCAGCTTTGGATTTTGACCCAGTAACAAAAACTTACGGACCGAATCAGAAGCCTATTAAATGGATCAAGGTGCACAACTTGCCAGATCATGTATATTTCAATCACTCACAACATGTATCTATCGGGCAAATAGCTTGTCAGAAATGTCATGGTGAGGTAGAAACTTTTACTGTGGGTAAACAGAATGAAGAATTAACAATGGGTTGGTGTATTAACTGTCATAGAGAAACTAAGGTTCAAATGGCGGGGAATGGATATTACGATGAAATTCATAAAAGGCTACCTGAAGAATTGAAAGAAGAATATCTAGAAGATGGAACAATCACCGTTTCTGAGTTAGGTGGTATTGAATGTGGAAAGTGTCATTATTAAGATTTAACAAGAAGCAGTACTGAGCTTATGTCAAATAATAAAAAATATTGGAAAGGTGTTGAGGAATTAAATGATACTCCCTCTTTTCAAAAAACTAAGAGTAAAGAATTCAATGAATATCTTCCAGCTGAAGATTTTCTAGGAGATGGCAACTTATTAGCAGATTCTAACACAAGTAGGAGAGACTTTCTTAAATACTTAGGTTTTGGAGTAGCTGCAGCTTCTTTAGCAGCTTGTGAAGCTCCTGTTAATAAAGCAATTCCTTACCTTGTAAAAACAGATAAGACGAATCCTGGTGTAGCAAATTACTTTGCTACTACATATTCAGATGGATATGATTATTGTGACATCGTTGTTAAAACGAGAGAAGGACGTCCAATCAAAATAGAAGGGAATAAAAGATCCTCTTTTACTAAAGGAGGTATTAACGCTAGAATTAACTCATCAGTACTTTCATTGTACGATGAAAAGAGATATAAAGCTCCACAAATAGATGGAGCAGAAGTAAGCTGGACAGATTTTGATGCGGCAGTTAAAGGTCAATTAGAAGCTGCTCTTGCCAGTGGCGGAAAAGTTCGTTTTTTGACCAACACCATTACTTCACCTTCAACGTTAAAATTGGTTGCAGATTTTATTGCAGCTAATCCAGAAGCCGATATTAAGCATGTAAATTATGATGCTGTTTCATCAAGTGGAACGCTAGAAGCGAATAATGAGAGTTTTGGAAAGGCTGCTTTACCTTCTTATGATTTGACAAAAGCTAAATCAATAGTGAGTATAGGGGCAGACTTTATGTCAAACTTTCCATCTTCAATTGAGTTAACAGCTCAGTATGCTGAAGGAAGAAGTCCTGAAAAAGATTGGATGTCAAAACATTTTCAATTTGAATCTTCACTTTCACTTACCGGATCGAATGCTGATGTAAGAGTGCCTGTAAAACCTTCTGAGCAAGGAATGATTGTTGCTTCTTTGTACAATTATATTGCTTCAAAAATGGGAGCAGAAAAAGTATCAGCAAAAGCAACTGCTTATGATGCAAAAGTTAAAAAAGCTGGAGATCATTTATTAGCAAATAAAGGAGCATCTATAGTTTTAGCTGGAGCAAACGACAAGAACATACAATTGTTGGTAAACGCAATCAACAATTTATTAGGGAACTATGGTAAAACTATAGACATCGTAAAATCAAATAACCTTAGAAAAGGGATTGATTCTGACTTTGCTGCTTTAGTAGCTGAAATGAATAGTGGCAGTGTTGACTTTTTACTTATTGATGGAGTAAATCCAGCATATACTGCATCAGCTGATATGAAATTTGAAGAGGCGATGGCGAAAGTAAAAACAACAGTTGTTTTTGCAAGCAGACCAAATGCTACTTCAGCTAAAGCAAAATATGTTGCTGCAGCATCTCATTATCTTGAATCTTGGGATGATGGAAATCCAATGAGTGGATTTTATTCCTTAACTCAGCCTACCATTAATCCATTGTTTGATACACGTCAAATGCAAGATTGTCTATTGAATTGGACAGGTTCTGAGGATTCGTATTATGATGTTATAAGAAAAAATTGGGAAGTATACGGTTTCTCTGCACAAACTAAATATGTGCTTTTCGAAGATTATTGGAATAATTGTTTGCAAGATGGATTTGGCGTTGCGAATGCAGAAGAAACAGCTGTTGAGTATACAGCGAATGTTTCAGCTGCTGCAGCTGCACTTGGAAAAGTCAAGAGTGGGGAATGGGAATTAGAATTCTATACCAAGGTTGGTATAGGAGACGGAAATCAAGCACACAACCCTTGGTTACAAGAATTGCCAGATCCTATTTCCAAAATGACTTGGGACAACTATATTGCAATGAATCCTGCTGATGCAAGAGAGCAAAAATTTGCAACTGAATATGGAGAGCAAAAAAATGCAGATACTGTAAACATTACCATTAATGGGATTACATACGAAAATGTTCCTGTAATTGCACAGCCAGGTCAGGCGAAAGGGACTATAGGTGTTGCTTTAGGTTATGGTCAGACTATAGGAAAGAATAATGAAGTGATTGGCTTTAACTTCTATTCCGCTCAAAAAGGAAATTATACTTCAGCTGTTTCTTTTGAAGCCACTGGAGAAGATTATCCGGTTGCTACTACTCAAACACACCAAACGGTGATGGGTAGAGATTCTGTTGTTAGAGAAACAAATTGGGCTACGTTTAAGAATGGAACGAAGGATGATTATAATCCTGCTCACATACTTTCTACTCATGATGGACCAATGAATGTTAACAAGGTTGATCTTTGGGCTTCTCATCCAGTAGCAGCTGCAGGTCATCATTGGGGAATGAGCATTGATTTAAGCTCTTGTATTGGATGTGGATCATGTGTTACATCATGTGGCTCTGAAAACAATGTACCCGTTGTTGGAAAAGATGAAGTTAGAAGGTCAAGAGAGATGCACTGGATTCGTATTGATAGATACTTTAGCGCAAATGAGGAAGATGTAAAAGAAAGAAATTATACGGAAATGGAAACTCCAGAGGAAAATCCTATGGTAGTTCACCAACCAATGATGTGTCAGCATTGTAATCATGCACCTTGTGAAACGGTTTGTCCGGTTGCAGCTACTACACATAGTAATGAAGGATTGAATCAAATGACTTATAACCGTTGTATTGGTACTAGATATTGTGCAAACAACTGTCCTTATAAGGTAAGAAGATTCAACTGGTTTAGTTACCAGAATTACGACAAGTTTGCTGATTTGAATCCTGCACAAGATGATTTAGGAAGAATGGTATTGAACCCAGACGTTACTGTGAGAGCAAGAGGAGTAATGGAAAAATGTAGCATGTGTGTTCAAAGAATTCAAACAGGAAAACTAGACGCTAAGAAAGACGGAAGGTCAGTTGTAGATGGCGAGATTGAAACCGCATGTTCATCAGCTTGTCCTACGAATGCGATCACTTTTGGAGACTTAAACGATATGGCTAGTAAAGTATTGGAACAGTCTAAAAGTGATAGAGCTTACCGAGTGATTGAAGAAGTGGGAACACAAGCGAATGTGTATTACCAAGTGAAGGTGAGAAATGTTGAAAATAATATTGCTTAAAATAAGATAGAATGCATCAAGAAGCAGCGATAAGAGAACCATTAATCTTAGGAGAAAAAACCTACGGCGAAATTACAGATGATGTAATGGCGTCAGTTGTGGGAAAGGCCGGCCGTTCGTGGTGGATTGCCTTTGGAATTGCAGCCGTTATGGCGCTTTGGGGGATAGGTTGTATCCTTTACTTATTAGGAACAGGTGTAGGTACTTGGGGATTGAATAAAACAGTAGGTTGGGCTTGGGACATTACCAACTTTGTATGGTGGGTAGGAATTGGACATGCTGGAACCTTAATTTCGGCAGTGCTTTTATTGTTCCGTCAAAGATGGAGAATGGCGATTAACCGTTCTGCAGAAGCGATGACCATTTTTGCTGTAATGATGGCTGCTGTTTGGCCAGGTATACATATGGGAAGAATTTGGTTGGCTTATTTTGTATTTCCAATACCAAACCAATTTGGATCTCTTTGGGTAAACTTTAACTCACCACTTTTATGGGATGTATTTGCAATTAGTACATACTTCTCTGTATCATTGGTGTTCTGGTACATAGGGTTAATTCCCGATTTTGCTACTATTAGAGATAAAGTAACTCAAGCAGTACCTAAGAAAGTATATAGTTTATTAAGTTTTGGTTGGACAGGAAATGCAAAAGCATGGAATCGATTTGAAGAGATTTCACTTGTATTGGCTGGATTAGCAACTCCTCTGGTATTCTCGGTTCACTCTATCGTAAGTATGGATTTTGCTACCTCTGTAATTCCAGGTTGGCATACTACTATATTCCCGCCTTATTTTGTTTCTGGAGCGGTATTTTCAGGTTTTGCAATGGTACAAACACTTTTGATCATCATGAGAAAAGTGATGCATTTAGAAAACTACATTACCATAAAGCATATTGAATACATGAACATTGTAATTATTGTTACAGGTTCGATTGTTGGAGTAGCTTATTTAACGGAGCTATTTATTTCTTGGTATTCAGGAGTGGAATATGAGGCTTATGCATTCTTAAACAGAGCTACTGGACCATATTGGTGGTCGTATTGGGCAATGATGACCTGTAATGTTGTCTCCCCCCAGGTATTCTGGTTTAAGAAACTAAGAACAAGCATTGGGTTTACCTTCTTCATGTCGATAGTGGTAAACATTGGGATGTGGTTTGAAAGATTTGTAATTATTGTTACTTCTCTACACAGAGATTATTTACCATCTAGTTGGACAATGTTCCATCCTACTTTTGTTGATATAGGGTGTTTCATTGGAACAATTGGGATATTCTTTGTGCTTTTCTTATTGTTTGCTAGATTCTTTCCAGTATTACCACTGAATGAATTGAAAACAATTTTGAAATCATCAGGAGAGCAGTACAAAACGAAAAACGAAGAGCATTAATTAGATTCTGAAATGGCAGACGATAAAATAATATACGCAACCTACGACGATGACATGGTTCTTTTAGAAGGAGCCAAAGAGTTGGTTGCAAAAGGAGTACACATTAGAGATGTGTTTTCTCCATTTCCAATCCACGGAATAGATCCAGTAATTGGCATTAAGCAAACACGCTTGGCGATTTGTGCATTCATTTATGGCTTAATAGGGCTTTCATTAGCATTAAGTGGAATGTATTATTTCATGGTTGTGGATTGGCCAATGAACATAGGTGGAAAACCAAATGACTTTTTCTATCAAAACCTACCAGCTTTTGTACCTATCTCTTTTGAGTTTACGGTATTGTTGGCTGCACATGGAATGGCATTGACTTATTTTATTAGAAATTGGACATTGCCTGGAGTTAAAGCTAGAAATCCTTATCCAGAAACTACTGATGATCGATTTGTAATGGAAATACACCCTTCTGATAGTCATATGACTGCAGAAGAGCTGACAGGACATTTGAATAGTACTGGAACCATTAGAATAGAAGAAAGATAAAGAACAATATATTTCGATGAAGAAAACGAAAAAATTATTGGTTAACACATTGTTTATTGCTGCGGTATCTGCAATGTTTTTAACCGCATGCGCTGATAGCCAAAGTCCAGGAGTAGAATACATGCCTGATATGTATCGATCTCCAGCTATTGAGACTTATGTTGATTACGAATTTCCTGATTCTGCAACTTCGCTGCAGACGCCAGTAAATTCTATCCCTAGAGGTTACAAGCCTTATTCTTATGAAAATTCGAATGAAGGTTATGAATTAGCAGGCCAGCAATTAAAAAACCCCTTAGATCTTACAGAGAAGTCGATTAAAGAGGGTAAAAAATTATATGAATCTTTTTGTGCACATTGTCATGGGAAGAAAGGAAAAGGAGAAGGATCAATTCAAAATGCTATTTATGGGGCAGTTCCTTCTTACTTAGACGAAATTCCAAATAGAAGAGGAAATCGTTCAATGAGTCAATTAACAGAAGGTCATATATACCACACCATTATGTATGGGTTGAATGCAATGGGACCACACTCAAGTTTGATTCGTGAAAACGATCGCTGGAAGATAGTAGCTTATGTTCAAACACTTCAAGGGAAAGACCCTATGAAGAAGGATGTAATGGCAAGTAAAGAAGAGGACTCAAAAGAAGAGTCAGAAGAAGAAACTTTGGATTTGTAAACGAAGAAATAAATAAGGAATGGATTTTATTTTCACAAAAAAGGCAAAACTTACTTTCTCAATCTTAATGTTGATTGGAGTAGTTGCTATGATCGTTGGTTATACGAGTAGCCCTGAAGGAGACCACAACCGCTTCTGGGCAAATATATTTATCAATGGGTTTTTCTACTTCGCTATTAGCTTAGGGGCATTGTTCTTTTTGGCTTTGCAGTATGCTACAGAAGCAAGTTACATGGTAGCTTTAAAAAGAGTAATTGAAGGGATTTCGCAATTCATATTTGTTGGAGCGATTATCCTTATTGTTTTCTTTTTTGCTGGTACAATGCATTGGCACCATATCTATCATTGGATGGATTTGTCTGTTATGTTTGAGTACGTAATGGAAGCAACAGTTGACTCAGCACATCCAGAATATGTTCAAGAAATGGTTGATGGGGCTGTAGTAAATGAGCATTATGATAAAATTATGGGAGGGAAGTATCCTTATTTAAATCAAACTTTCTTCTGGATTAGAACCTTACTTTATCTAGTAGTATGGTGTTATTTTGCTCGGTTATTTAGAAAGCGTTCTCTACAAGAAGACATAGAAGGAGGAAATAAAATTCATTTTAAGAACATGACTTCTGCAGCCATATTCTTAGTATTCTTTGCTTTTACTTCATCAACAGCATCATGGGATTGGATTATGTCAATTGATACACACTGGTTCAGTACACTATTTGGATGGTATGTTTTCTCTGGAATATGGGTAAGCTTTATGATTGTTTTGGTACTAACTACTATCTGGTTGAAGAACAAAGGATATTTGCCTAATGTAAATAAGAGTCATATCCACGATGCAGCTAAATGGATGTTTGCCATTAGTTTCTTGTGGACATATTTGTGGTTTTCTCAATTCATGTTGATTTGGTATGCTAATATTCCTGAAGAGGTTACTTATTATATTACTAGAATCGAACATTTTAAATGGTTGTTCTTTGGAATATTCTTTACCAATTTCTTGTTTCCTATGGTGATCTTAATTGCGAGAGATGCAAAGCGTCAAGTAGGGTACTTAATTACTGTTGGAGTCATCATCTTCATAGGGCATTGGTTGGATGTTTACATGATGATTATTCCAGGAAGTATAGGTCATTTACATTTTGGATTCATGGAAATAGGGATGTTCCTAGGGTTTTTAGGATTGTTTTTATACGTTGTATTTAATGCTTTCTCGAAAGCTCCTATAACGGTTAAAAATCACCCTTTCCTTGATGAAAGTAATCACTTACATATCTAAAGATTAGAATACAATGATGGATTTGTTGATAATAGTTGCTGTAGTTTTTGGGATCATTGCCATTTCAAAAGTGGTAAATGTTCTAGGGTTAGTCAGTAACCTAAAAGGAGAAAACTCCTATAATGTAACAGAAAGAGAAAATAGAACGCAGGCTCGTTTGATGCCGGTATTCTTAGTTGTTTATTTTGCTTTTATTATATGGCAAATGGTAGCTTGGGGGGGTAGAATGCTTCCTGAGTCTGCATCTGAACATGGAGTAATTGTAGATCAGTTAATGAACATTACTTGGGCAGTAATTACCCCTGTTTTTGTTATTACACATATTCTGTTGTTCTACTTTGCTTGGAAATATGCTTATGACAAAAACAGAAAAGCTACTTTCTTTTCACACAGCAATAAGTTAGAGATGCTTTGGACAGCGATACCAGCATTGGTATTGTTGATCTTAATCCTTTATGGCTTGAGTATCTGGAACAATGTAATGGACCCGTTAACAGCTGAAGATGATAAAATAGAAATTGAGCTATATGCTCGACAATTTGATTGGACAGCGAGATATCCTGGAGAAGATAAAAAGTTTGGCGAAGCTGGTGTACGTTTTATTGGAGGAATTAATGCATTAGGGTTAGATTCTACGGATGAGAATGCATGGGATGATAAATATGTAAAAGCTGAATTTCACTTACCAGTTAATAAGCCTGTACAGTTTTACTTTAGAGCGCAAGATGTAATCCACAGTGCTTACATGCCTCATTTTAGAGCGCAAATGAACTGTGTTCCAGGAATGATAACTCGCTTCCATTTTAAGCCCACTAAGACTACTGAAGAAATGAGGGCAATTACAGGGAATGAAGAGTTTGAATATGTTTTACTCTGTAATAAAATATGTGGAGCAGCACACTACAATATGCAAATGAACATTATTGTTGAAAGCGAAGAGGATTATAATAAATGGTTGAGTGAACAAACTGAGTTTTTAGCAGTGGAAGGGAATAGTAGCACAGATGATGCTATTATGGAAGAAGGTGCACCTTCAATGGATTCAACTAAAGTAGAAGTGGAAGTTGAAGAAGAGCAACTTTCAGTATTAGAAAAATAATTAAGAATAAAATTTAAAGACGAATGTCAGCAGCTCATAACGATAACGATTTTTTGTTCAAGTACATTTTTAGTACTGACCATAAAATGATTGCCAAGCAGTTCTTTCTTACAGGTTCTCTTATGGGACTTATAGGAATGATAATGTCTATGATTTTTAGATTACAATTAGGATACCCAGGAGAGAGTTTTCCATTCCTAGAATCTATAATAGGGGATTGGGCACCAGGAGGAATTTTGTCTGCAGATAAATACCTCGCTTTGGTTACCTTACATGGAACCATTATGGTATTCTTCTTATTGACGGCTGGTTTGAGTGGAACCTTTAGTAATCTGTTAATTCCATTACAAGTAGGAGCAAGGGATATGGCATCAGGTTTTATGAACATGTTGTCTTATTGGTTCTTTTTCCTTTCTTCATGTATCATGATTGCTTCTTTATTTGTTGAAGGAGGACCAGCGTCAGGGGGTTGGACAATTTACCCACCTTTGAGCGCATTGCCTGAAGCAATTCCTGGTTCCGGTATGGGAATGACTTTATGGATTCTTTCAATGGCAATTTTCATTGTGTCTTCATTGTTGGGAAGTTTGAACTACATTGTTACCATTTTTAACTTGAGAACAAAAGGGATGACCATGACGAGAATGCCACTTACGATGTGGGCATTTTTAATCACCGCAGTATTAGGAGTTTTATCTTTTCCTGTTCTTTTCTCAGCTGTATTGCTTTTAATGTTTGATAGAAGTTTTGGAACTAGTTTTTACTTATCTGATATTTATATTGCAGGAAGTGCTTTAGAAGTTGATGGAGGTAGTCCAATATTATATGAACACTTATTCTGGTTCTTAGGACACCCTGAGGTATACATTATCCTTCTACCAGCATTGGGAATTACTTCTGAAGTAGTTGCGACTAACTCAAGAAAACCAATCTTTGGATATAGAGCGATGATTGGATCTATCTTAGCGATTGCATTTATTTCTTTCTTAGTGTGGGGACATCATATGTTCCTTACAGGCATGAACCCTTTCTTGGGAGCGGTATTTACCTTTACAACACTATTAGTTGCAATTCCATCTGCGGTTAAAGTATTCAACTACCTTACTACACTTTGGAAAGGAAATATAAAATTTACTCCAGCGATGTTATTCGCAATAGGTTTGGTTTCTACATTTATTACCGGTGGTTTAACAGGAATTATTTTAGGAGACTCTGCTTTAGATATTAATGTTCACGATACTTATTTTGTGGTTGGTCACTTCCACATTGTAATGGGGCTATCAGGAACGTTTGGTATGATCAGTGGTATTTATCATTGGTTTCCTAAACTCTTTGGTAGAATGATGGATAAGAACCTAGGATTTCTACATTTTTGGGCAACAATTATATCTGCATATGGTGTTTTCTTCCCAATGCACTTCTTAGGGTTGGCAGGTGTACCAAGAAGGTATTATGCTAATACTGAGTTTCCAATGTTTGAGAATATGATGGACATTAATGAGTTAGTTACAGTCTTTGCGCTTATTGCTGGCTTTGCTCAATTGATTTTTATCTTCAACGTTTTCTATAGCATATTTAAAGGCCCTAAAGCGCCACAAAATCCATGGAGGTCTACTACATTAGAGTGGACAGCACCAGTAAAGCATTTACATGGTAACTGGCCTGGAGATATCCCAGAAGTTCACAGATGGGCTTATGATTACAGTAAACCTGGAGCAGATGAAGATTTTATTCCACAAACAGTCCCATTAGCGGAAGGTGAGGAAGATCACGGACACTAGAAGAAATTGAACTAAGCCAGTCTAATCTGGGAGATGGGTTCTAAAAAAAGATTGTTAAAACCAGTGAAGTACTACTTCACTGGTTTTTTTATGACCTTAAAGAAATATTCTAATCCGTAAATTTGGGGTTTAATTATTTTGAAATACATTTATTATATTCTTTTCGTACTTCTCTTCGCTTGTAAACCAGCTGAGAAATCTATCTATCTAGATGGTACATTGAAATTCAATTGTTACGTACAAAAAGAAATACCCGGTATTCAAGAAGAACCAAGCCGAATGTACCTGAATTGTAATGTTGTTGGTGATGCTATTCAATGGGATAGTGTTCAATTTAATACTGTGAATTACTTTATTAATGAACAAAGTCAGCAGATAAAGGTTGAAATAGAAAACGGGAATATAAATTCTGTTGAAGCGCCAACTTTTGTATACTATAAAACAAAACAAGATAATTTCAAGGTTTCTTTAAATAGAGTGCTTCATAAAGAAGATCTTTACTTGCCTTAATTCAACAATATGCAGAATCTACTATTTATACTAGCATTATTATTTACAGCGCCAATTATAGCACAACAAACTATAAATAGGGTAGATACTAATCCAAAGGTTGAAAAGACCTATAAGGCGATGATGTATGATAATTCAATTAATTTTTATACGGTTATTGAGGAAGCAGAAAAGTATTTTTCTACTATTGATCGGAATGTTAAAGGTTCGGGATGGAAAGGTTTCCAAAGATGGAAGTCTTTAAATGAATACAAGTATTATCCTTCGGGAGATAGATCTGAAGTAGATCCTAATTTTGCTTGGAAGCAATATCAACTCTTTTTGAAGGGAAATTCCAATGGCAATAAGAGGTTATTTGGAGATGGATGGAAAGATATGGGCCCTTATACAATTGATAGCATCACTGGCCATTATTCTGCGGGTTTAGGCAGAGTAGAGGATTTCTATGTCGACCCAAATGATTCTAATCTGATCTACTTAGGTTCTAGAAGTGGGGGTTTTTGGAAGTCCACAAATGGTGGCCAAGATTGGAATGGAGGGAGTACCGATACTCTAGCAGCAAGTGGAGTAGATATCATTGCGGTTTCGCCTACGAACACAGATTCTATTTTAATCAACATTAAGAATGCACAGAATAACTACTCACATGGAATTTATAGGAGTATAGATGGCGGAAATACTTGGAAAGAATCTAATTTTAATCCAATAGCAATTGGAAGAGGAGGATTAGGAAGTAGTTTCCAAATTTATAGCATTACTTATCACCCAAAGATTAAAGATTTGATCTTTATAGGGACTAATGCAGGGATGTATCGGTCTGATGATAATTTACAAAGCTGGACAAGGATTGAGACAGCTTTAGATGTATCACAAATTACACATCATCCAACAGCAGATAGCATCGTCTATTTTTATGATAGATATTATTGGAGTAACGAACATGATGTTATTTACTATTCAGTAGACACTGGTAAAACGTTCACCCAATCTTCAACGATAGAGAAAAATAACAACCGAAGAACAGTTAGATTATCCGTGAGTACTGATTGTATTGATTGTCTATATTATGCTTCTACAGAAGGTGTATGGAGGTCAGTAGATCAAGGGAAAACATTTGTTTCTTTATCTAACCCCGATGAAACTTGCCAAGCATTTGCAGTGAGTAATGCAGATACCTCAAATATGATCTATGGTTATTTAAACCTAGAACAAAGCACTGATGGGGGGAAAACATTTACCCAAACTACCGAATGGTCATTGGGAAATACAAATGGTGCTGGGAATGGGCATCATGAAAGTTATAGGCAAAGTACTGATTACATCCATGCAGATATGCGGAATGCCAAGTACATAGGTGGGAAGTTTTATGTTGCTACTGATGGTTTTCTCTGTAAGAGTAATGACAATGGTGCTGGATGGGAAGTTATTAGCGAAGGCACTGGAATTAGAGAAAATTACAAATTGGGAGTGAGTCAGTCTAACCATTATAGAACTGTGAGTGGCTCACAAGACAATGGCACAAGTTTTTTAACAGAAAAAGGTTGGGTAGAAGCTTATGGAGCAGATGGAATGGAAGGCATAATACATCCTTTAAATGACGATTATACAATCTTTAGTCTTCAGTTTGGTGGAAGGAGAAAGTCTGTTGATGGAGCCTTTAGAAATTTTGGAGCAAGGCCTTCTGGATCAAATTCAGCGGACTGGATTGCTCCCTTAGCTTTTGACCCTAATGATCATTTTACAGTTTATGATTTTAGAGATTCCATTTATAAATCTGAGGATTTTGCTGAAACATATACAGTAGTTGGAAGCCCTGCTTCATTTACTGGAAATATTACAAGAGCAGCAATAGCAGAAAATAATTCTGATATTATCATTATTTCTCAGGGGCGATTGATTGAGAAATCAGTAGATGGCGGAGCCACCTTTTCAAGTATTAGAAGACGCTTGCCTAACTCGTCAATTGAAGATATAGCTTTTGATCCCAATAATGATAGCGTAATTGTTATAGTCTTTGGAAATTATCAAAGTGATAATAGTAAAATATACATAACAGAAGATCAAGGAGCATCTTGGTTAAACATCACTCATAATTTGGGAAGTATGCCCATAAGAAGCGTTGTAATTGATCATACAGACTCTTCTACTATCTATGTAGGAGCTGAGATAGGAGTCTATTCTAAATCAATGAATAGCAATAGCTGGGAGTTGTACAATTCCGACTTACCTAATATGTCGGTACGGGAATTAGAAATTGTTTATGGCTCTAAT
>Ga0316204_10004761_pt1 | contig 23782 bp, 21 predicted proteins | sample 6monrhotite_MG_2_FD_205661 | JGI IMG/M metagenome (GOLD analysis project Ga0316204, IMG submission 205661) | Microbial mat bacterial communities from mineral coupon in-situ incubated in ocean water Damariscotta River, Maine, United States -... | ecosystem: Environmental > Aquatic > Marine >... | reverse complement strand
CAAGGTTTCATTGTCTTCAATTACCCTGACCTTTGTAAAGAGTGGATAGAAGTTGGCGCAGGCTGGCTTAAAGAAGGCAAAATGCAATACCGTGAAAGCGTTGCTGAAGGCATTGAAAATGCACCACAAGCTTTTGTAGACCTGCTTCAAGGCAAAAACTTTGGTAAGCAGGTTGTACGTTTAGCGGACGACTAAGCGTGTTGAAACGCCATCCTAAAAAACTGATATTTTTGGCGGTCCTTATTGGGGCCGCCTTCTATATTTTTTGGCCCGGGTTCACTCCGGCGCTGAATCAACCACCAGCGCTGCACCTCACCCATAGCCAAAGTTATGGCACGGATACGAATACGGGAAATGTGGTAGGCATCGAACCCTATATGGAACCACTGGACTATGCCACAGCAGCCCGCTTTCAACAAAAACTAACGGGCTATTTTGATGCGGCAAAATCCAAGGGCTGGCTAGGGACTGACACCATCATCCTGTTACCGGAACATCTGGGCACATGGCTGATGGCGGCCAACCAGAAAACCCGGGTCTATAATGCTGAAAATACGGCATCTGCCATGCTGCCCATCATCAGCAGTAACATCCCGGCATTCCTTAAAAACTATTATATCTTTGACAACCCGGACATGAACACCGCATCAGTAATCCGCATGCAAACCAGACAAACTGCGGATGCTGTCCTTACAGTTTACAGTGCGCTTGCCAAAAAATACGGTGTAACGATTGTGGCAGGGTCGCAGGCGCTAATGACACCCGGCGTTTACCCTGACAGCCTCAGCTATGGCCACGGCCCTATTTTCAACAGCAGCTTTGTTTTTGGCGCCGACGGCAAGCCCCAAATAGATGCTATTCGCAAAGTACACCCAATTCCCAGCGAAACAGGGTTTACTGACGCTTCAAACGCAGAGTTTTTACCTGTATTTAAAACGGCAAACCGCACAATAGGTGTTCTTGTCTGCGCCGACAGCTGGTTTGATGACACAACCGCCAGCCTAGCATCTCAGGGCGCGGATTTATTGCTGGTTCCAAGTTTTCTGGAAGGCACACCGTGGGACGCGCCGTGGCAAGGCTATTTAAATGACATTCCGGGCGTTGATAATTGGCAGAAAGATATTGGCCAAATCAGCGAAGGTGATGCATGGGTAAAACATGCCCTACCCGCCCGTGCCAAAAAACACGGTATTCGCTGGGGCATGAATGTGTTTCTGAAGGGTAACCTGTGGGGCATGAAAGGTTATGGGCATGCCATTATACTGGAAAACGGCACCACCCATGTTGGCAAAGCCAGTGAGGATGAAGCCGCCCTCTATAATTTATGGCTGGACTGACAAGCTTTCATTAAGACGGCGCTCGCTAAAACATCTACCCCAGTACATTACTCAGAAAACGTTCCAGCCAATTCAACGGCCTTATTATCAATTTGTTCAACACTAACTCTTTGGCTTTATTCCCTTGCGTTATTAAGGCCTGATTTACGTCTTCCAAATCATCGGGAACCAAAATGAGGCTTGCCTCTTCAGGCTGATAATCAGTACCCACCGGATACCCTATTCCTGGCACCTTAGTCATTTCAATATGGGTGCCTAAAACAGCCTCAACTTCATGAGTTTTGGTAAAGTCCAGCATTCTTTGTATGCTGCTTCTAAAGCTATTCCAGTCTTTAACATAAAGGCGACCTGGGTAAAAACTGTCCCCACTTAAAAGCCACTTTGTCCGCGGATCATAAACGGCCACGCTCGCCTCTTGGTGGCCCGGTATAGGGAAAGCAATGAGCACACGCTCACCAAGATCAATTTTCTTTTCCCCATCTGGCCAGTTCCTAAACTTAAAGAAATCAATCACAGACTTCGTGTCTGGCTCGACCAATGTCACATTTTCTTTTCCCCGAAATTGAGCATCTGCAGCAGTGTGATCACCATGTCCATGAGAGTGTGTGACCAGTATTTTCAGGGCTTCACCGTTTTCCAGCGGCGGCCTGGTGGAAATAAGGGCCTGAATTTTCTCATAAAGAGGAAACGATTCAGCATCCTCAGTCGCTCCGGTATCCTGAACGAAGACAGTATGTTTGCCAAAAAACACATAGATAAATGGAGCCTCAAAATTCGTGCATTTATTTTGACGCAATATGAATGTATCGGCATCATATTCAAGTACATCAATGAGTGGATCTTTGTTGGTTTTGCAATCTTTAGAGCCATGAATCCATTGTTTTTGATGCACCGTTTCCAGATCGCCAGCAACAGCCGGCCATGCAAATGTAAGAACAATAGATACGCAGGCTATTTTTTTGAAATTGATCATTTTTACCTCTAACTATCTTCGCTGTTTTATATGAACGCCGGTTAAACCCGGGCTTTCTTGCTTCGTAATTTAATAATTCTTTCCTGGATTGAGTTCCGTTTGAGCGTATTTAATGTGGTCATTATTTTTTCCATTAAATCGTCATCTATTTCCATGAACACCTCTTCGATGGCGGAGGCTGCCTCTCTATAAACCGTTTCTAGAATGGGCATTTCCGCCTGACCCTTCGGCGTTAACTCTATTAGTTTCCGTCGCTGGTCGGCCCCGTCAGGCACCCGAGTTACCAAAGCAAGCTTTTCTAACTCGGCAATTCGGGATGTAACCCTTTGATGGGAAAAATTCATTGCCTTCGCTATATCGGCTGAAGAAGACGAGCCATATTCTGACAAAAAAAGCATGAATGAAACGCTGGTAACGGGTGTTACTGCCCCGTTTTCTTTCAAAAGTTCAGCGCCTTCGCCTGAGATGTGGTCTCTCAAGCGCTGTGCCATGTTGGCTAAAAATGCCGCCCGGTATTCAAATTGATAAAAAAAGGGAGGTTTCATAGACATACCTATATTTGTACAATTATTTGTATATATATGAACAAACAATAAATAGTCAACCAACTTACGCTAGATTCAAAACATTCGGATAAATTCTAACTAACCTGTTTATGCACCCAAGCGAGATAATCCGGGTTGCCATGCATAATATCCGTAACTGTAATACAGGGCACCTGATAACTGTGCATTTCCTTAACGCGCGCAACAATTTGGTCTACACGCTCTGTTGTGGTTTTCATGATAATTGTCACTTCATTTTCAAGCTGGATAATTCCGTCCCACTCATAAATTGAACGTGTGCCCTTCATTACATTTGCGCAGGCAACAAGGCGCTCCTTAACCAGCGATGTTGCCATATGTACCGCCACATCTTCACTTTCAGCGGTCATATAAACTTCAACAAAGTCTACACCTAGTTTATTTTCAAGATCAATTATCGTTGATTCTTTTTGTTCTATATTCATCACGTTTCTTCCCGCCGTGTAAGATGCATTAAATTAATCAGCGCCGCCAGCACAAGCACACCGCCAGCCTGATGCCCCGTACCCCACGATACGGGCACGCTTTTTAGTAACATGATTATGCCGAGCATCATTTGCAATAGCACGGCCGCCCCTAACATGTGAGTTGCTCCAATTATTGGACCCGGTGCCCGTCTGAAAAACCATATAATACAGGCTGCAAGCGCTGTAATTACATAGGCACCCATACGGTGATCAAATTGCACCGTAATGGCATTGTCAAAAAAGTTACGCCACCAGGGTGCCATTCCCATCAAGCCATCAGGAACAAAGGTTTCTCCCATCAGGGGCCAGCTATTAAATATATGCCCTGCTTTTAATCCTGCAGTTAAGGCTCCCATCACCAATTGCAATATCAGCACTGCAAATGTGCTTTTGAGCAACAAACCTCCTTTACCAGCGACCGAAACAACAGCCGGGCGCAACAATGAAAGAGCAGTCCACATGAGGGCCGCAAAAATCAACAGTGCGAGCATCAAATGCGCCGTTAAGCGGTAATGGCTAACGGCTGGCTCATCCACAAGGCCTGACATCACCATATACCACCCCAGCACGCCCTGAGAGCCACCAAGGATAAAAAGTATCACCAACCGGCCTTTATATCCTTCCGGTATTTGCCCCTTCAGCCAAAACCAAACAAGTGGCAGGAAGAAGAACACCCCAATCAGCCTGCCCAACAGCCGGTGGCCCCATTCCCAGTAGAATATGCCTTTAAATTCTTCAAGGCTCATGCCTGCGTTTTCGAGCCGGTATTGAGGGCTGGTTTTATAATCAGAAAACTCCGAATGCCATGCCTCTTCACTTAGTGGAGGCAATGCCCCCGTCACAGGGTTCCAATTCACCATTGAAAGGCCAGATTCAGTGAGCCGCGTAGCGCCGCCAACCACAACCATAGCAAACACAGTCAGAGCCATAAACACTAGCCAGTAGCCCACTGCCCGCTTGTTTTTTTCATTTTGTTGAATATGCATAACCATTTGCTATCGTTATCTCGCAGCAAGAGCAAGTGTCATTCCGCCGCACACACAGCAGCCAACCTGACGCGCCTTAAAAATCATAGTAAATCATTTGGTTATCTTGCTCCTAGGCATATGTGTAAGTAACAGCTATCATCTCTCCTTGGGGGAAATTGGAGACAAATATGGCCGACCCCACAGGCTTGATAACAGATCAAAAAACACTCGCAGCGGTTAACGAGAAATTCCATTCTCTTATACTTGCCGACAACAGGATTAACTTTCTGTTTGATGCTGTTGATATGGATGCACTGCACCGCAAGCAGGTATGGTTTTTTGCCAGCCTTGCGCTTGAAAGCAATGAAGGCACGCATGATTATATGCAGCGTATCCACCAAAAATTAGTGAATGAACATGGCTTAAAGGGACAACACTTTGATGCTTTTGTAGAGTGTTTAGCAAAGGCATTGCATTCATCTGAATTGAACAGCGATGTGGCTGAAAAAATTATCTCACAGGCGGAAAAACTCAGAACCTTTGTGCTTGGAGATAACATCTAGGCTTATAATGCTGATTATCGCCGGTTTCTTAAAACCAACCTTTCCAGTGCCGAAAAGCCATAAAAAATACCCATCCCTATTACGGCCAGCAAAAGCAGACCTGCAAACATTTTTTCCATTTGTAACCGGTTACCTGCCTCAATAATACGCCACGCCAACCCAGATGATCCGCCAGAACCCGCCACAAATTCCGCCACTACACCGCCGATAAGTGCCAGTCCGCCACTTACTTTCAAACTGGCCAGCAAGTAGGGCATAGCCGTTGGCCATAGCAGCAACCAAAATCGCTGCCAGCGGCTGGCTTTATAGAGAACGAAAAGATCATTCAAATTTCTGTCCACACTCCGCAAACCCGCTGACATATTGGCCAATATGGGGAAAAAGGCCACCAGCCAAGCAATTATAATCTGCGCTTGATCTACATTATCAATACCAACCCAAATTAACACCAACGGCGCAATAGCAACCACCGGCGTTACTTGTAACACCACGGCAAATGGGTAAACTGTCATTTCAAAGCTGCGACTTATGCTGAACAACAACGCCAAAAGCACACCACTGAAAGCAGCAGCAAACAATGCGTATAAAGTAATTTTCAGCGTTATAATCGCAGATGCAAACAAGCTTGGGGCACCGTCCACCAACGCGCCAAACACAGCTCCCGGCCCCGGCAATACAAACTTGGGCACCTCAGCCCAAATAACATAAAAATGCCAAGTCAAAAGCACCACAACAAGGGCGATTAGAGGGAGAAGAAACTTCTTCATGCCTCCCCCCGCCCTAGCAAATCACCAATATTTTTGACGGCACCAAAAAACGCGACAGAAGCTCGCTGATCGCTGGCAGACATTGAACGATCTAGCTGTGGCTTATATTCATCAGTAATCCTGCCACCGTGCATTACAAGAACCCTGTCGGCTAAATAAGCAGCCTCGTAAATGCTGTGGGTCACAAACAGGCATGTTAGATCATGCTGTGCGCGCACATTCAGTAAAAGCGCGTTCATTTGAAATCGCAGTATTTCATCCAGCGCGCCAAATGGTTCGTCCAGAAACATCAGGGCTGGTTTTGCCGCAAGCGCCCGTGCGATTGAAACCCGCATTTTCTGACCACCAGATAAAGTCGCGGGATATCTTTCTTCAAACCCTTCAAGTCCTACTTCGGTTAACGCCTCAGCTATCTGTGCCCTATTCACTGTGTGTGCAATTGTTAGCGGCAGCGCAACGTTGTTGGCAACAGTAGCCCAAGGCATCAAAGCAGCCTCTTGAAAAACAAAGGAAAAATCAGGTTTCTCATGCCAATCAACCTTGCCCGCCTGAAGGGGTTCCAGCCCGGAGAGCACACGCAACAATGTGGATTTTCCGCATCCGCTTGCCCCCAGCAAAGCTACAATTTCGCCGTTCGCCAGATTTAAATCAACGCCGTCAAGCACTGCTGGGCCATCAGGGTAAGCGAAATAAAGGGAGCGCGCTTCCAGCATCAGGGCGCAACCGTTATTTCTGCTTGATTAGGCAAAAACTCAAGCGTGAAAGCTTTAGTCACATCCAAATTAGCGGGCAACAGCCCAAGATCTGACATTTCAGAATGGAAATTCAACCAGCGCTTCCCGGTCATGCCCCCCAAAGAGGCCTTGTTACCCAGCATATTATGCTGTTTCATCGCCTTGATAGCAAAAGCGATCAGGTTTTCAGTCATTTCCGGGTTATCAGCAAGGATCAAAGCATTTCCGGGGGCAGGATTACCCCACAGATAATCCTTCCATCCCTCAAGCGAAGCTTCAACGAAGGCACGGACAACATCTTTGTTTTCTTCAAGATACGCACCCCGTACCATCACCATGCCCGCATAACCCAAATATCCCTCGTCAGCGAATAGAAAAACCTTTGGTTTTACACCAGCCTGTTCTGCAGAATATGGCTCAGATGACAAATAACCCTCTTGTACCGTGCCCTTGTTTACCAGCCACGGCGCAAGCGAATAGGTGTATTTCCTTATTTGTCGGTCTTCGAAAGCAAATTTTGCCTGCAGCCACGGCCAAAAAGTAGCCAGCGCGCTATCTGCCAAAAATACAGGCATGCCCTTAAGGTCTTTAAAGCCTTCTGCGTCCACGCCAGGATGCACCATCAACACCTGTGGGTCTTTTTGGAATGTGGTCATCACCACTTTCACATCCGCACCGGCTGCTATCAGGTTAAGGGGCTGGAAATTATTGGATGCAATGGCAATGTCAATTGCACCTGCCGCAATCAAACGCGGGTTGTCTGTTTGTGGCCCGCCCGGACGAATGGTTACCTTCAATCCGTGTTTTGCATAATATCCTTTGGCAATTGCCTGATAAAACCCACCGTGTTCCGCCTGTGCCTTCCAGTCGGTAACAAGAGTGAGGGCTGTATCTTCAGCAAAAGTACCAAACGAAATAAAGCCGCTAACAATCAATGCCAATAAATATTTCATGGGTTTGACTATATAGCCGCTTTTCTTGAGGTCAAAAACTAACCACCATATTACCGATCACGCTTGCGCTTGCGGCCCTCATAAGGGTTATCGCTCTTGCGTAAGAACAGCCGCAGCGGCACACCCGGGAGGTCAAAATCACGGCGCAGCTCATTTTCAAGGTAGCGTTTATAGCTGTCAGGCAAATCGTCTGGCCGGTTACAAAAAAGCGAAAATGTTGGTGGGCGTGCTTTAACCTGTGCACCGTAGCGAATTTTGATACGCCGTCCGCCAACCGATGGTGCGGGGTGCTTTTCCAGTGCATCCGCCAGCCAGCGGTTAAAAGCAGCTGTGGGAATACGAGCATTCCAGATTTCGTAGGCTTCCTGAACGGCGGGCATCAAATGCTGCACACCTTTCCCTGTAAGACCTGAGAAATTAACAACCTTTACGCCCTTTAACTGCGGCAAGCTTGTTGTGAGCGTGTCAGTAAGTTGGCGTTTTGCGGCCAATCTGTCGTCAACGGCGTCCCATTTATTAAGGGCAATCACCAGCGCCCTGCCTTCTTTAACAACAAGTTCCGCAATTTTCAGGTCTTGGCGTTCAATTCCGCGTTCAGAATCCAATAGCAGCACAACAACTTCAGCAAATTGCACGGCACGCAGGCCGTCAGCTACAGAAAGCTTCTCAAGCTTTTCCGTTACCCGCGCACGTTTTCTCATACCCGCAGTATCAAACAGTTTAACCGGCATGCCCTCCCATTCCCACGGAACGGAAATTGAATCGCGTGTTAGTCCGGCCTCAGGCCCAACGATTAACCTGTCTTCACCAACAAGAGTGTTGATAAGTGTTGATTTTCCCGCATTTGGTCTCCCAACAATTGCCATCCTGAGCGGGCGCGCCTCCTGCTCATCATCACCTTCTTCGTCAACAAACTCATAGTCCATATCGCCTTCAGCCGGACCCGTATCTTTTGGTGTCCTTGCTGCGGCGTCTTTCAATTTCTTTTCGTCTTCGTAAGGATCAATCCCCTGTTCTTCCAGCGCGCCAACTATTGCCTGGTATAATTCACCAAGCCCTTCACCATGCTCCGCAGAAATAGCAAGAGGTTCACCCAAACCCAAACTGTAGGCTTCATAAACATTTGCGTCGGCCAATTTTCCTTCACACTTGTTTGCCGCCAAAATACTGTTGGCTTTGCTACGACGCAGCCAATTCGCAAAATGCTCGTCCATCGGCGTAATGCCTGTTCGGGCATCATACAGCATCAGTGTAACATCGGCTTCTTGCAGTGCCTGCTGCGTCTGGGCACGCATGCGTTCGCTCAACGAACCCGTTTTGCCTTCTTCAAGCCCGGCGGTATCAATGATTTCAAATTGCAAATCACCAATTCGCCCGCGCGCACTTCTACGATCCCGCGTGACACCGGGGGTGTCATCAACAAGTGCAATTCTTTTGCCAACCAAACGGTTAAACAATGTTGATTTACCCACGTTGGGGCGTCCAACTATGGCAAGAGTAAAGCCCATTTCAAGTCATCCAAGAAGGTTTATTGGAACGCAATCAATTCGCCGCGGTCCGTCAGAACGATAAATTTCCCGTCCACAACAATCGGGGGCGTACTAGAGCCTCCCGGCAGTTGGGTACCACTTAAAACTTCACCGGTATAAGGCGAAACAGAAAGCACATAACCATGTGAACTTGTTACAAGAAGCCGATCACCAGCGAGAATGGGGCCATTCCATTTAACAAGCCCTTTACGCTTTTTTTGGTCAGTAAAGCGCTGTAATTGTGTCATCCAGCGAACCCGGCCACTATCGAGTGTTATACATGCAATTTGACCATCCACCGTAGTGATGAACCCAAACGCCCCTGCTATCCAAGGTGTACTCACGCCCGCTATATCAGCTTCCCAGGAACGCTCGCCGCTGCGCATATCAATGGCGACCATCCGGCCCGCGTGACTAACCGCATATGCTCTGCCGCCAGATATTACCGGATGGCCGTCAATATCGGTTAGCGTTGCAAGCGGCGTCAAACGACGGGAACTTGTTAAGGAATCCTGCCACAGAATGCGCCCATTGGTACCGCGCATGGCTATGAGCTCGCCCGAAGAAAGCGCCGCAACCAGTGTAGACCCGTCAAATGCGGGGCTTGCAGCCCCAAGCATACCAGCATTTTCAGCAATACCAACCTGTTCCCATAAAAGGGCACCTGTTTCCGGGTTCAGAGCAATCATCTGGTTATCATGTGTCACAGCAAACACCCGGTCTGATGCTGCAGTTGGAGCACCTCGAAAAGGAACTTCGCCGGTATAGCGCCACAGCTCACGGCCTGACTGCGCATCCAGTGCCACAACAAATCCGTAACCGGATGTTACATATAATTTATCGCCGTAGAGAGCCGCACCGCCGCCGTAACCAACGTCGCTACGTTCGTCTTCATCTTCCAGCTCGGTTTGCCAAACTTCCCGTCCGGTGCTCAACAGTACTGCTGTAACAGCCCCGCGGGTATCAACAGCGTAAACCATACCGTTTCCAGCAACAGGGCCAGCGATCAAGCGCTCATATGACTGGTTCCCGCGGCCAATTTTCTTGCGCCAAACCTGACGCAGTTGCTCACCAAGTTCAAGATGCTGAACATCATGTGCAGAATTACCGCCAGCCTGAGACCAGTTGCTATTCCGGTAAGGGCGCGGCACAGTTACAGCTACACCAGCCAGAGCATTATCTGCTTCCATACCCTGTGTTGAACTTATGATGGAGATGCGTTCACGTCCCTCATCATCGTATTTGGTTTTATCTTTTTTACTGCCTGAAAACATACCGCATGCAGAAAGTGTCGCCGTAAGCAGGATTACAATCCCAAACCGAGTGGCATTCATAATTGGATTAGCCTTCATCAGATACCTCCGCGTCAACCGGTTGAGTTTCCTCTACAGGAAGTGTACGGCTGTCAGGAAGTTGCCGTTCCAGCATGTCACGAAACTGCCGTGCGCGTGCTCCAATTGATTGCGGCGTTGCGGTGTTGTCCGCGAGAGCTGCAAACCGGTCATATGCAGCGTTTATTTCGCCTTGCTTCATATCAATGAAGGCCAATTGTTCAGCGGCACTATAATACCAAGGTTGATCTGGTGAAGCCAAACCCTCAAACCGGCTGCGGGCACCATCCCAATCACCAATTTTATCAACAACCAGCAATCCGGCCATCAACTGCGCGTATTCCCGCAAGATAACGTCACCGTTTGTACTGGCTGCAAGAGCATCATATGCATCAATTGCAGCTTGTATATCGCCGGATTTTGTCAAGGCTGATGCCGCGTGCAATTCCGCAAGTGCCGCATACCCGGCATCAAGGGTAGGAGCTACCTCACCCCAAATTACAGCAATATCAGCCTCGTCAGCTGTAGCCTGTGTAGTTGCCGAAGCAAATTTTGATGAATTTGTCTCCTGGCTGCTACGCACCTGATATTTATACAGCTGTGTACCGCCAACCGCCAGCACGATGCCAACAGCACCGCCAATAATATAGCGGCCGTAAGCCTTCCACATTGCATTCAACTGATCGCGGCGCAGTTCGTCATCGACTTCCTGCGCGGCCAGATCTGGGTTCGTGTCCGACACGCGAAACTCTCCAAACATTACCGCAAGGCAACAATCCACCTGCGGTTAAAATAATTAATACCATCGACCCAATGAACAATAATCGTATGGGTCAAAAAATTTCGGCTACCATAGCCAAAGCTGTCGCCATAAGCAAACGAGAAGACACCAGTAAATTATGGTGAAAGTTCGGCAGCCTCTAGCTATTGGAACCCTTCATCTTATAGGTATGCTCTTCCCCCGGAAAATCACGGGAACGGACTTCATTTGAATAGTCCTCGATAGCATCCTCAATGCTTTGTCCAAGCTCGGCAAAACGCTTCACAAACTTGGGGTTCATAGCAAACAAGCCCAACATATCTTCCGTTACAAGTATCTGTCCGTCGCAGCTATTGGATGCACCAATGCCAATCACGGGACATGTTACTGCCTCGGTAACTTTGCGGCCTAACGGTTCAGCCACACCTTCCAAAACAATAGCAAAAGCCCCAGATTCAGCGATTGCGACAGCGTCTTCAATAATAGGTTCCCACTCATCAACGCTACGTCCGCGCGCACCGTAGCCACCATGAGCATGTACTGACTGCGGCATCAAACCAACATGTCCCAACACTGGAATGCCGCGCTTGGTTAAAAACGCAACCGTCTCTGCCATTTCCACGCCGCCTTCAAGCTTAACGGCACCTGCTCCGGTTTCAGATAGTACTCTTGCTGCATTCCTGAAGGCTTGCTCTTTCGATTCTTCATAGGAACCAAAGGGCATATCTATAACCACGAGAGCCTGCTTCGCACCTCGACAAACCGCCCTACCATGGCGAATCATCATATCAAGGTCTACACCCAGCGTTGATTCCATGCCGTAAAGAACCATGCCTACACTGTCGCCAACCAAAAGAAGGTCGCAGTGTTTATCAAGCCTTGCGGCCATTGGTGTAATATAAGCTGTAAGGCATACAATCGGCGTACTGCCCTTCATAGCGGCAATATTTTTTGCAGTTGCCTGCCGTTTCGGGCGAGCATCGATGCTCATTTTATTTTCACCATATGGCTTTGAGGCTGCAGACATGGGCATGGCTCCTGATAGCTACCAATTGTTTTGGTTATATTTAGGCTTACGCGCAGTAGTTACCAATCAATTTTACGGCAAAAGGCAATTGTCAGAAAAGAAACTGTATTCATCTACAACCTTCAATGCATAACTGCAGCGCAAACCAACTTATTCCCACTCAATCGTTCCGGGAGGTTTTGACGTAATATCATAAACCACGCGGTTAATGCCACGCACTTCATTGATAATACGTGTTGCAACCCGGCCAAGGAAGTCATGCGGGAACGGATAATAATCAGCAGTCATGCCGTCTGTGGAATTAACCGCACGGATTGCACAGACATGGTCGTAAGTCCGCGCATCACCCATCACGCCAACGGTTTTCACAGGCAGTAACACGGCAAAGGCTTGCCAAATTGCATCGTATAATCCTGCATTTCTGATTTCTTCCAGATAAATAGCATCAGCCTTGCGCAAAATATCTGCTTTTTCACGGGTGATTTCGCCCGGAATACGAATAGCAAGGCCCGGCCCCGGGAATGGATGCCGCTTTACAAAATCTTCATGCAGGCCAAGTTCACGGCCAAGAATGCGCACCTCATCTTTGAAAAGCTCACGCAGTGGCTCTACCAATGCCATATTCATGCGCTCAGGCAATCCACCAACATTATGATGCGACTTAATTGTTACCGATGGCCCGCCAATAAAGGAAACAGATTCGATCACATCAGGATACAAAGTGCCCTGTGCAAGAAATTCAGCACCACCTGCGTTTTTGGCCTCTTCTTCAAATACATCAATAAAGAGCTTGCCTATAATCTTGCGTTTTTTCTCCGGGTCAGTAACCCCTGTCAATTCCCCGAGGAACAGTTCAGATGCATCACGGTGCACAAGGTTAATATGATAATGCTCACGGAAAAGGCTAACAACCTGATCACTTTCCCCTGCCCGCATAAGCCCGTGGTCCACATACACGCACGTAAGCTGATCGCCAATAGCTTCATGCAACAGCACCGCCACAACAGAGCTGTCTACGCCGCCTGAAAGGCCACAGATAACGCGCTTATCGCCAACCTGCGCCCGAATTTCCTTGATCTTGGTTTCTTTAAAGCTGGCCATGGTCCAATTACCGGCGCAGCCACAAATTTTACCCACAAAATTATTCAACAAGTCGGTCCCATGCGGCGTGTGCATTACTTCCGGATGGAATTGAACCGCATAAAACTGACGGTCTTCATTGGCAATCGCTGCATACGGTGCCCCTTCGCTGGTAGCTACAATGGCAAATCCATCTGGCAAAGCCTCAACCCGGTCTCCGTGGCTCATCCAAACCTGCTCGTTATCGCCGACCGCCCACACACCGTCGAACAAACGGCAATCTTCTTTTACATCAACAAAGGCACGGCCAAATTCCTGATGCTCAGATGTGGCTACTTTACCGCCAAGCTGTTCCACCATTGTTTGCTGGCCATAACAAATACCCAAAACGGGAATATCCATCTCAAACACCCGGTCAGGTGCACGCGGCGTATCAGCATGAGTTACACTGGCCGGGCCGCCGGAAAGAATAATGCCTGCAGCGCCGAAATCATCCAGAATGTCTTCTGCCTGATTAAATGGTACGATTTCGCAATAAACACCGGCTTCTCGCACACGCCGTGCGATCAACTGTGTAACCTGAGAACCAAAATCCAACACGAGGATTTTATCGTTTTTTGAGGATGTTTCCTGCATCAATTTTCTCACTTCAATGGAGGCTAATGATAAGTGATCTTGCTTAAGCCAAACAGGATTGGCTCAAATGCCAAAGTGGGGCCGCAAGGGCCCCACAATATTCTATTCTTCTGTTTCTTTTTTCGGCGGCTCAACACACCGGATATGAAGTTCTCGAAGTTGCCTCGCCGAAACCTCGCTCGGCGCCTTCATCATCAGGTCTTCCGCCTTCTGGTTCATGGGGAACAAAATCACCTCACGAATGTTTGGTTCGTCTGCCAATAGCATAACCATGCGGTCAACGCCCGGGGCCAATCCGCCGTGTGGGGGGGCACCAAATTTAAAGGCGTTTAACATACCGCCAAATTCAGCTTCAACAGTTTCCTCGTCGTATCCAGCCATACCGAATGCCTTGATCATAATATCAGGGCGGTGGTTTCGGATCGCACCTGAGGATAGTTCGATACCATTACAGATAATATCATACTGATAGGCAAGAATTTCGAGTGGATCATCATTCTCCAGCGCTTCCATGCCACCTTGTGGCATCGAGAACGGATTGTGTGAGAAATCAATACGCTTTTCGTCTTCGTCATACTCAAACATCGGGTAATCAACAACCCAGCAGAATTTAAACTCATCATCCGAGATAAGGTTCAGCATTTCACCCACACGGGTACGGGCCACACCAGCCAAACGTGCTGCGCCTGCTTCTTTGTCACACGCAAAGAAAACACCGTCATTCGGACCAAGGCCCATATCGCCGAGAAGCTTCGCTGTTGCTTCTTCGCCTAGTGCTTTTGCGATTGGACCACGCGCCACGCCTTCGTTTACATTAATGTAACCAAGGCCGGCAAAGCCTTCTTTTTTTGCCCAGTCATTCGTTGCATCAAAGAATTTGCGGCGCGACATCGGCCCAGAACCCGGTGCAGGAATAGCGCGCACTACCGAGCCAGATTCTACCATATTCGCAAAAATACTGAAACCCGAACCCCGGAATGCTTCTGTTACATCCTGAATTTCAATCGGATTTCTCAAATCTGGCTTATCGTTACCATATTTGAGCATCGATTCTTTAAAAGCGATACGCGGGAAAGGCGCTTCTGTAATTTTCTTGTCAGAAAACTTCTTAAAGACATTCACCAGCACCGGCTCAATGGTATTGAACACATCATCCTGCGTTACAAAACTCATTTCAATATCAAGCTGGTAAAACTCACCCGGACTACGGTCTGCGCGCGCATCTTCATCGCGGAAGCACGGTGCAATTTGGAAATACCTATCAAAACCTGAAACCATTAGCAGTTGTTTGAACTGCTGCGGGGCCTGAGGCAACGCATAAAATTTCCCAGGGTGCTGGCGGGCTGGCACAAGAAAATCACGGGCACCTTCAGGGCTTGATGCTGTTAGAATCGGCGTTTGGAACTCACGGAAGTTCTGGCTGTGCATTTGGTTCCGCAGTTCTGCAATCACATCAGAACGCAGCAACATATTATTGTGAATACGTTCCCGGCGCAGATCAAGAAAACGGTATGTAAGGCGCACATCTTCGGGATATTCCGTATCACCAAACACAGGCATCGGCAAATCACCAGCGGTAGATAAAACTTCCATCTCATCCACGTAAATTTCAACCGTACCCGTGGCCAAATCGCCGTTCACTGTTTCTTCGGAACGTGCCTTTACGCGGCCGTCAATACGGATCACTGATTCTGCCCGAACGGCTTCAGCGGCTTTAAAGCAGGCGCTGTCCACATCGAAAACGCACTGGGTAAGGCCGTAGTTATCGCGCAAGTCGATAAAAAGAAGGCCGCCATGGTCACGTTTCCGGTGAACCCAGCCTGAAAGCCGAACAGTTTCGCCAACATTTTTCTGGCGAAGATCATTACATGTATGAGAGCGAAAAGCGTGCATTTGTCTATGTTTCTCTGATTGCTGGAATTTGCTTGTTACATACTAAACAAACATTAAATTTGGCCCGGAAATGCTCATGATTATCACTCATTGTCAAGGCCAGCTTGGTCAAAGCGAACAGAAAGCGTGACGTGGCTGCTATTCCTGTGTATTAGATGCGCAAACAATAATGGATTTTGGCATGCAGCCTATTACTACCACTGACGCTCTAGTACAGTTTTGTGAACGCCTTCAAAAGGCAGACTTTATTACAGTAGATACCGAGTTTCTTAGAGACCATACCTATTATCCAAAGCTTTGCCTTATTCAGGTGGCAAGTGATGATGAAGCGCACTGTATAGACCCACTAGCGCCCGGCCTTGACCTAAACCCTCTTCTGGAATTATTTGAAAATGAAAATATTCTGAAGGTAATGCATGCATGCCGTCAGGATATGGAAATTTTTTGCCAGATTATGGGCAAGCTTCCCACACCATTTTTTGATACACAGATAGCAGCAATGGTTTGCGGATTTGGTGATTCTGTTGGGTATGAAACCCTCGTCACGAAAATAGCGAATGCGCAGCTTGATAAATCAGCACGCTATACTGATTGGTCAAAACGGCCACTAACTGACAAGCAATTAACATACGCGATCGGTGACGTTACATATTTGCGGAAAATTTATCGCACGCTGCAGGCGGAGCTTGAAAAAACTGGTCGTGAAAGCTGGGTGGCTGAAGAAACCGCCCCCTTGCAGGACCCAAAGCTATACCGTGTTGAACCAGAAGATGCGTGGCTTCGCTTGAAGGTGCGCACCAACAAACCGCGTTTTCTTGGCTTGTTAAAAAGCCTGGCAGCATGGCGTGAACGGCAAGCGCAGGAACGCGACATGCCGCGTGGCCGCATTGCCAAAGACGAAACACTCTTTGAAGTAGCTGCACACCCACCAAAGGAAGTGGCAGACTTTGACCGCATGCGCGGTGTACCAAAGGGTTTCAGTCGCTCCAAAGCAGGCAAAGCCCTTTTTGATGCCGTACAAGAAGGTTTAAAAATTCCTGAGGATGAATTACCCCATATTGCACGGGCCAAACCACGCCCAGCAACACCGCCAATGGCTGATTTGCTGAAAGTGCTTCTGAAAATCAAATGCCAGAATGCTAAAGTTGCCACCCGTATGGTAGCCAGCGCCGCTGAACTGGAAGCATGGGCTGCAGTGCCAAACACTGATGTGCGAGCAAAGCATGGCTGGCGCTATGAGATTTTTGGTGCAGACGCTATGAGATTAATGACAGGAGACCTTGCCCTAACGGCACGGCGCGGCGACATTGAAGTTGTTGAACTGGAAGAAGAAGACGCAAGCTAGCTCCTTGCTCTCGCTCACTCTGGTATAATTTCAATTTTTGCCTTGCGACCAATCAATTGAGCTACCTGCCGTACTCGTCGAAGCACAACATCATTTGCTATTTCCTGATATGAGGCTGGCACCTCAAGGCACAGGCTGCTTTTTGACAAACGCAACTTGCTAACTTCCAGTGCAATTACGGCACCGCCAGAAAGTCGCTGGGCCAATCGCAATGCGGCACCCATCATGCGAGCTTCCATAATTTTATCTATTTTCAACAGTGGTAATACGGGAGCCAAATGCGGCGCATCAATCGGCGCCCCATAAGCCTGATTTAAAGCAACCCCAACATACGCTCGTTCGCGGTGGCTAATACCAACAAAGCTTCCGTGCAATGCGGCTTCTACTGCCTTTTCTGCCCTAAAGTCCGGATGCCCGCGCCATGCAATATCAGCCAGAAGGCAGATAGCAAACTGAAGCCTGTCGCGGGATGCAGGATCAGATGACTTACGCTGGAACAACGGACGGGTCCAATCGAACAACACCCCTGCATGTTCAGCAAACCGGCAGCGCTCTGCAGCCAATGTCTGGCAAGTATATAGATAGGGGTCTATTTTGCGGGTTTCTTCATCCAGCCGGTCGAACAAAAGGCCCTCTCTAAGACCGTATGAGGATGTTACTGCGCGCTTTGCCCGAATTGCGCTTAACAGTTCTTCCATAATGATGGCTGCTGTAGGCAGAACCTCGCGGCGTTTGGACGACAAACTGCCCTTGAAGGGAATATCAGCTACCTCAAGCTTGCCAAGCCGGTGGCAGTAGGCGGATATTTCGCTCCGGGAGGAATAATAACCATGTAGAATTGGTAGCGGATTTGATTTCTCCCGCATCATTAATTTAACAATATTCCGCCAGGCACCACCAACCAGATACAGGTTTTCACCTTCGCATTCGGCAAGCCAGGGAATTGCGTCAAATGTTTCGCGGAGATGTTTCTTTATTTTGGACCTGTCACGGCCAAATTGACTAACTAAACGTAAGGGCCCTATAGGCAAGCTTACTGTATCAAAAACAGCACCGTCTTTGATGCGTGCAAGTTCAAGCGAGCCACCGCCCAGGTCACCAGCAACACCTCTTGCCGTAGGTTCTCCAGATAATACACCCAATCCAGACAAACGGGCCTCTTCAACTCCCTCAATTACTGAAACATCAAAGCCGCATTCATCCTTAATTCTGGCTACAAATTTGGGGCCGTTTTTTGCGTCACGCATGGCCGCAGTTGCCACCACTTGTACTGTTTTAACCTGCATCTGTTCACAAAGGGCTTTGAAACGTTTAAGCGTGGAAAGTGTCGCTTCCATCGAGGAACGATCCATCTTGCCAGTTTGCCCTAATTTTGCACCCAAGCCTGCCAATAATTTTTCGTTAAAAATAACGTCCGGGACACGTTTTACCCCTGAATATACAACCAACCGAACCGAGTTTGACCCAATATCGATAATTCCAAGATAGCCATCTGTTCTAACTGACGGATTAATCATAAGCGGCCTTAGTCCTCATAATCATAGGCAATTAAAGAACGAATATCGTGATCTTTATCGAGTGCTTTACCACGTCCTGACAAGGAAGAATTTGTCATGAAATAATGGTGTGCATAAAACTCTTCCTCGCCCTCGCCACGCTGGGTCCTGGAATAGCTGCCATCAGAATTCATCATCCAAGACTGCGCATTATCTTTTATATTGGCGGCCATCACCTGTCCCATTATCTGGTCATGTACTGTTTCATTCTCAATTGGCACCAGTGATTCAACCCGACGGTTAAAATTGCGGGGCATCCAGTCGGCTGAGGAAATATACACCTTGGCCCCACGAGACGGCAAACCGTGTCCGTTGCCAAAACAGCAAATTCTGGCGTGCTCAAGAAACCTCCCAACAATGGAATGTACTTTAATGTTCTCGCTAAGACCGGCAATACCCGGGCGCAGCGTACAAATACCGCGTACCACAAGTTCAATTTGAACACCGTTTTGCGACGCTTCATAAAGCTTGTCTATTATTTTAGAATCCAGCAGAGAGTTTAACTTGGCCCAAATCATTCCGGAGCCACCAGACCTAGCGATTTCAATCTCGTTTTCGATAAGAGACATCAGATGATCTCTCAAATAAAACGGCGATAATATAAGTTTTTCGAGGTCTACAGGCTCAACATACCCAGTTAGATAATTGAATAATTTAGTAGCATCCCGCGCCAATGCCGGGTCTGCCGTAAAAAAGGACAAATCGGTATAAACCCTGGCAGTGAACGGATGATAGTTTCCTGTGCCGTAATGCATATAGCTTTTGAGCTTTTTTCCTTCACGTCGCACAACCATTGACACCTTGGCGTGCGTTTTTAGGTCAATAAAGCCAAATACAACATGAACACCTGCCCGTTCAAGATCACGTGCCCACTTGATGTTCTGTTCTTCTTCAAAGCGCGCTTTAAGCTCCACCACGGCCGTAACTGATTTCCCGGCCTCTGCGGCTTCTATTAACGCACCAATAATGTCTGATTGTGACCCGGCCCGGTAAAGCGTTTGTTTAATAGCAATAACATTAGGGTCGCGTGCAGCTTGCCTTAAAAAGGTGTGTACTATTTCAAACGATTCGTATGGGTGATGAACCACAAAGTCCTTAGCGGCAATTGCTTTAAATACATTGCCGCCAAAATCACGAACACGCTCGGGCATGCGCGGATTATAGGGTGTAAACCTCAAGTGGGGGAAATCATCTACAATCAGCTGGCTGGTTTCATTAATCCCAAGTATGCCATCAATTTCAACAACGGTTTCAGCCTCAGCATCCAGTCTGGAAACGACAAGTTCACGCAGCGCCCGTGGCATACCACAATCTACTTTTAGCCGGATAACACGTCCCCGGCGGCGACGTTTAAGCGCGCTTTCAAAAACACGCACCAGATCTTCGGCTTCTTCTTCAATTTCAAGGTCACTGTCCCTTAGCACCCTGAAAACACCACATCCTTCCACGCGGTAACCAGGAAACAATTGGCCTAGAAAAAGCTCAAGTATGCGTTCCAGAGAAATAAAACGCACATCGCCATTACCGGGTAACCTTACAAAGCGTTTCACATGATGCGGGACAGGTAAAAGCGCGACCATTTCTTCATTGTCTTTTTCGCGTATAAGCGAAAGCGCCATCGTGAATCCCAAATTCGGGATAAAAGGAAAGGGATGTGCCGGGTCAACTGCAATTGGCGTTAGAACCGGGAGGATATTCTCAAGAAAATAGCTTTCAATCCACCCTTTATCCTTGTCGGATATTTCCTCTGTCTCCAACAGGTAAATGCTGTTTTCTCGCATTTTTACGGCTAACTCGGCCCAAACTTTTTGCTGTTTTTCCATCAGGTTTTCGGCATACGCATTCACGCGTTGCAGTTGCTGCAGCGGCGAAAGGCCGTCATCGGAAACAACATCAATGGCCAGGTCAATCTGGCCGCGCAGCCCTGCCACACGAACCATATAAAATTCATCAAGGTTATTACCGGAAATAGAAAGAAAACGAAGTCGTTCCAGCAACGGATGTCGTTCATTCTCCGCTTCTTCAAGAACACGACTATTAAACTGAAGCCAGCTCATTTCGCGATTCAGGTATTTCTCACCTTTTGGCAAATCTTTGATCTGCTGAAGAATTTCTTCCCTGCCCAAAATTGCAGTTTCTTCACTGGTGTTGTTTGCGATTTTCATATCACTGTCAACCATGCACACATTGCCTATTCTTCATTTTATCATAACACTTTAAGGTCAGATAGGCTTGGTTGCAATTTGTCATGCTATTCCCGATTCAAACAAGTTTTAGCCAAAGTACGTGAAATCTTGCGCTTATCGGCAAGAGCAGCGGCGTCAGCCCTTGCTACAAACTCGAAAACCGCAGCAAATGATCGCTCAATACGCGGCAGAACATATTTTATAACGGTCAGATCAACCTGTAACTGCCTGTCGGAAAATAATTTTACCATCAAAATCATCAACAAATCATCATCCGGCTGAAGTATTTCGCCGACAACAACTGTCGCAAGCCGCGACCGCAGGTCAGGAAGTTTAACCGACCAATGGTTGGGGTGGATGGCCGACGTAATTAGCAAACTGGATGAAATTTCCTTGGCCCAATTGAGCAAATGGAAAATATCTTCATCAGAGCGGTTTTGACTATCAAGACCTTCAGCGAGAATTGGTTGTCCCGGGTTCAAATCACTGACTGCCATGCCAGGAACGAATAAAACCGCGCCAGCATCTGTCGCCCACGCACGCGCCAAATGTGTTTTCCCCGAAGCTTTTGGCCCTACCAGCGCAACCACCGGCGCAGGCCAGCTTGGCCAACTATCCACAAGCTGAAAAGCAGCCTCATTCGAGCCAGAGACGATGAAATCTTCTATTGCAAAGCTTGGTGCATGGCCAAGATCAAGCGGTATCTGCGACGCTGCTTTCACTTTTTTCACTCCCTACTTCGTTGGGGGCTTGTTCTGGTAGTTCCGGGGTTTCATCATCATCTGGTGCGATGTCATAATGTTCAAGATAACGTTCAATCCAAAACCTCACCAATACTGCAATTGCTGCAGCAGCAGGTACCGCAATCAACACACCAAGAAAACCCATAACTTCGCCGCCGGCAAAAACGGCAAACAACACCCATACCGGATGCAGGCCAACACGTTCACCAACAAGACGCGGTGTAAGGAACGCTCCTTCAATGATTTGCACCACAAAGAAAACCAGGGCAACAAGGCCTATTTGCGCAGGATCAAACCCCCACTGGCCAATTGCAATAGCAATTGCCACAATAGCGGCAAAGAGCGCCCCCACAAAGGGCACAAAAGACATCACGCCTGCCAACACGCCAAGCACAACGCCGAATTGCAACCCCGCAAGGGACCAGCCAACACCGTACAACACGCCCATGGTAGTGCTTACCAGCAGTTGCCCGCGCACAAAACCCGCAAGTACGTTGTCAATTTTTGTGAATTGTTCGCGCACTACAGCCGCACCACTGGGTGGTAGCCAGCTATCCACTTTTGCTACCAGCAAATCCCAATCACGCAGGAGATAAAAAGCTACAACTGGTGAAATCAGTGCTAAAGTGAGGATATTAAAAAGCGCAAGACTGCCTTGCAGCACGCCAGACGCTGCGTCTTTTACCCTGCCCAGAATTTCATCTGAAAACCCGGCCAGAATACTTTCCACGTCGCCACCAAGATCAACCCCAAATCCATTCGAGAGCGATGTTAGTGTTTCATTCAGCCAAGGCCGCAGATTTGCCAGTGTTTTGGGTAGCGTTTCTGCAAGTGAGCCAATTTGCGATTGCACAATGGGCCAAAACGCCAGCAAAACTCCGGTTATCAACGTAAAGAATCCAACCAAAACAATTGCTGTAGCCGCACCGCGTGGCACTTTCCGGCGCTCCAGCACGTCCGTAACCGGATCAAGAAAATAGGCAATAGCCAAACCCGCCATAAAAGGCAGCATTACCCCCTTCGTGAGATAAATAAACAGAACCACCACCAGTGCTGATGCAAGCCAAACCCACTTATTCATGTGCTTTCCCCCTTAGTACACACAGTATAGGCCATATGGCCCGGTGTTCTCTATTCCGATGCTCGTACATTTAGCAGCTTTTGTTCGCCGTACATATCTAATGCCAAACCGGCATAACGCAAAGCAAGAACAAGCTGGTCTTCCCTGCCTGTATAATGAAATGACACCCGGCTGAAAGGCAATCCAACCGACATGATTTTAAAATTCTGTACAAGAGTTACATCTTCAAGGCGTTTTTTTATATCTGTCAAAACAGCGAGATTGATGGTTGGTATCAGCGCCGTCATTTCACCGCCCGTCCCAGTATCCACCAACAGTTGGTCGCGCCATGCTGTATCAATTTGCTCCAGCACATCCTCAAACATAAGTGCCAGTGCGGCCACCTGAGCATTTTCTCCGCTTATAGTTATCTCGTTTTCACCAGCCAGACCACCATCCGTTGACAAGAACTTATAGGTTAAGGTTCCGCCGTTTTCAGCCTGCACCCAACCGGACGAGATCATCAAAACAGATTCCACATCATGAAACCTTGCTATCTGGTCGTATCCGTCTGCATCAAACTCTGCTATTTCGCGGTACGTTACAGCAAGGCGTTCACGGATTTCCCCGCGTGGGAATACATATTGGCGAATACGGTTCAGCCAATCAACAGCAGCACGCGCTTCAATAGTGGCTTCATTGGGTTGCCATAAAAACTCGTCAAGGCCGGTCTGGTGTGCATGCAGCGCAACAATACCCCGCCCCGTGCTCAAAACGTGCGGTACACTGTGAAGGGCCAAAAACTGACTAACATTGGCGGGTTCGAACCGAATATTAAGCGTTGCAGTATAGCGCCGGGAGGAAGCTTGCTCCTCAACCACTTCAATACCACTTATCAGTGCCTGCTTTTCCCGCGCAGATAATTCCGGCAGCCTTGCGCGCCCCTCAGGCTGGGTGATTTTTTTTAACAATTTATCGTAGGCTTGTTGTTCAGCTTTGGCTAACGCAGTTCGGCGCGCTTCACTGGCCCGGCTGGCGCGTTCATCCACCTTGATTTCCCGAATGGTGAAAAGCCGATCCAGCGAATCAACGCTTTGCGCCTGAACTGCAGGCACACTGAGCGACAAATGTGCGACAAAGCAAACCAGCACTCCAGCCAACAATCTGGAAATATTGTTATTTATCAAAAGCTTGCGCATAAGGTCTTTCATATCTAACTGTGCGCCACTATAACGCCCCAAAGCGCAATTGCGAGAAGAATTGCGGGATCACATATCCAGCGTATAAGCT
>Ga0316204_10004760_pt1 | contig 23783 bp, 20 predicted proteins | sample 6monrhotite_MG_2_FD_205661 | JGI IMG/M metagenome (GOLD analysis project Ga0316204, IMG submission 205661) | Microbial mat bacterial communities from mineral coupon in-situ incubated in ocean water Damariscotta River, Maine, United States -... | ecosystem: Environmental > Aquatic > Marine >... | reverse complement strand
AAATCAAAACGCCCTAATTATCCTAGGGCGGTAAAAATGAGGATAGGGAAATTTCCAGTAAAGCGGTCGCAAAAGCGTAAAGAAAACGCTTAAACGAACAGCATTGGAAACGAGTTCAGTATGACGATATAAATGATTATAATTCAGCTGCTATGAAGAATGGGCGCAACCACGTGAAGTAATGCATTTTCTGCTAATAGTGCTTATTGAAGCTATTCATCCACTCTTTACGTTAATTCTCACCATTAATTTCACCAACACATTTAAAGTGGCTTAACGTAAAAATAATTTATAAATAAGTTTATGTACTAATTTTCCGTAGGGAGGAAAAGCCATTTTAGAGGTATTCATTTTACCTTTAACCAACACTGATTTCGCTTTTGAAAACGTTAAAAATCCTTCGTGACCATGATAATGTCCCATACCTGAAGGACCAATACCACCAAACGGCATATCATCTTGAGCTACTTGAATAGCGGCATCATTGATACAAACACCACCCGCATGAGTTTGCTGCAATACTTTTTGTTGCGTTTGTTCATTATGACTACATAAATATAGTGCTAAAGGACGTGGGCGTTCATTAATATAATTAATGGCCTCATTTAACGATTTATAACCAACAATGGGGAGTAATGGGCCAAATATTTCGTCTTGCATTAATTGCATACTGTTATCAACATGAGTCACCATGGTTAATGGCATTTTGCGTGGTTGCTTACATTGCTCGTTATCGATTTCAGCTAACGGAGTAGCTTTAGCACCTTTGCTTTTTGCATCATCTAACCATGCTTGTAAACGACTAAACTGTTGTTCATTAATAATGCTGCCATAATCACCATTTTCAGTAAATTTAGGGTACATTTTATTGAATTGTTTTTTGCATTCATTAACAAGTTCGTCAACCTTATGTTCCGGGCATAAAATATAATCAGGAGCAACGCAAGTTTGTCCGGCATTTAACGTTTTGGCCAAAATGAAACGCGAAACCGCATCATCAATACAAATTTCTTCATCAATAATCGTTGGGGATTTACCACCAAGTTCGAGTGTTACAGGCGTTAAGTTTTTAGCCGCTGCCGCCATCACCATTTTACCAACTCGAGTAGAGCCGGTAAAAAGTAAATGATCAAAAGCTTGTTCAGTGAAATGTGCTGCCACCATAGGACCTCCGTCAATGACAGCTACTTGATCAGCTGAAAAAACACTGGCGATCATTTCATTTATCACCTTATTGGTAGCGGGGGTGAATTCAGACATTTTAATCATTGCCCGATTACCCGCAGCTAATGCTAATGTAAGCGGACCAATAGATAAAAATAGTGGATAATTCCAAGGTGTAACTATTCCAACAACACCTAAAGGTTGGTACATTACATAAGCTTTAGCAGGTTGAAACAATGCACCGATATGTCGTTTAGATGGTTTCATCCATTTTTTTAAGTTTTTTCGGGCGTAATTAATGCCCATTACTGTTGCCAGTAAATCCCCTAATTTTGTATCGTCGCTACTACGACAGCCAAAATCTTCGTTCATGGCAGCAATCAATTTGTCTTGAAAAGTTAAAACCGCTTGTTTAAGTTTAACAAGATCTGCTTTTCTACTTTCAATATTGGGGTAAGGATGCTTACCATAAGCGACTTTTTGGTTTGCAAACATTTGATCTAATTGAGCTATTTGATCTTGATCATAAGCAGATGAATATATATTGTCGGCCATGGTATTTCCCTGATAAATTATGCATAAATATTTTAGTTATCGAACTAAACTTTAAAATGTGTTTCTTTGATTTAGTAAGGTGCGAAACAAAAATAACAGAAAAAAACAACAAAAACGATAATTATTTAAACAGGTGTTTTAATTGGAGAGAAAAATATGGCTCTTGAAAACTTAATGTCTACTAATTTGCTTAGTGTTGATCTTGATGACGAACTAATAAAAGTACAAGACATTTTTAACCAGCATAATATTCATCACGTTTTAGTTACAGATTTAGGTGTTTTAGTTGGCATTATTACCCTTGCTGATTTACATAAGCATTTAAGTCCCAATATTGGTACAAGACGAGAAACTCATGCGGATATTTCGCTACTTCGTCAAAAAGCCCATCAAATAATGTCAAGGGATATAGTTACGACACTTCCAACGATAGGAATTTATGACGTAGTCTTAAAGTTTGATGACCATAAACTCACCTGTTTGCCTATTGTAGACGAACAAAACAAACCCATAGGTATTATAACTTGGCGTGATATTTTAGCTATTTTAGCAAAACAACATCGCGCTAAAATGATGAAATAGTTGCATAGATATTAGCCTTTTTTAGGTTAGAATTAATTATATTAGTTTATTCTAATTAAGGTTTTAGTTATACTTATCTTAAGATGATTTACCATAGGCTTAAATTTTGCGTATATATATTAAAATTCTTTTAGTGAATTGTATTTTTTTAACTAATATTTCTTTCGCTAGTGCTGGAATTAAAACGGTTCAAGTACAACAAATAAACGTTGATCAAAACCTTGTATTAAACGCTACAATCGAAGCGATCAATCCTACAACATTAACAGCTCAAACCTCGGGACAAATAACTGAAATATTTTTTGATGCGGGAGATATTGTTGCGGCAGGGAACGTATTATTAACCTTAAAAGATGAAAGCCAACAAGCTAACGTTAAAAGTGCACAAGCTTTACTACAAGCGAATAAAGCAGAATTAACGGATGCACGTAATAGTTTAAAAAGAATAAAAGAAATTTTTTCTAAAAAACTTTCTTCTCAAAAAGACTTAGATCAAGCTATGGCACGTTTTAATATTGCTAAAGCCAATGTTGACTCAGCGAATGCTCAATTAAAAAATGCTCAAGAACAATTAAATTATACGGTCATTAAAGCACCATACGGTGGCATTGTTTTAGAACGTTTAGTTAATTTAGGTGAAGTGGTAAGTACAGGTACTCCTTTATTTAGCGGTACGTCTTTAAATCAACTTCGCGTTGTTAGTCAAATTCCTCAGCAAGACATTGAACAAGTTCGCCACTTTGCACAAGTGAGTTTAGAACTTCCGCAAGGAAATATTTTAGTTACCCAACAAGATGCGATTAAATTTTATGCTTATGCTTCACAACTAAGCGCAACATTTAAAGTACGTATATCGTTGCCTGAAGACACACAAAATCTATATCCAGGTATGTATTTAAAAGCACATTTTAAAACAGGCACGCGCAAGGCGTTAGTGGTGCCAAATTCGGCAATCGTTAGGCGCTCTGAACTACGTGCTGTTTATGTACAAGACAAACAAGGTCAACTCCATTTACGTCAAGTCAGAACGGCTTCTCAACTTAATAATGGCTTTACTGAAATATTAGCTGGGCTTTCCCAAAATGAAGTTATCGTGACAGAGCCATTGTTAGCAATAAAAATGTTAAGTGATGCTACTACAGAGGTGAAAGAGTGAGCCAGTTAAAACAAAAAAATGACTCTCATTTGGGCATTTCAGGTCGAATAGCAAAAATTTTTTTTACTGCTGAAATAACACCGTTATTAGCGATTGTATTAGTGTTAATGGGTATGTTTGCGATCTTAGTTACGCCCAAAGAAGAAGACCCACAAATCGATGTAACTTTTGCCAATGTCTTTATTGCCTATCCAGGTGCATCAGCACAAGAAGTTGAATCGTTAGTGGCTTCTCCTGCTGAAAATGTCTTATCAGAAATACAAGGTATTGATCATATTTATTCTTCTTCAATGCCCGGTATGGCGATATTGTCAATACAGTTTAAAGTCGGTGAAGCTCGCACAGATGCGTTAGTGCGTTTATACAATAAATTATATTCTCATCAAGATTGGTTACCGCAAAATCTTGGCGTAATGCAACCTATTGTTAAACCTAAAGGGATTGATGATGTGCCAATAATGTCATTAACGCTCAGTGGTAAAGACTCGTTAGTTAGTCGTACAGACTTAACTAAAGTGGCTCACGCAATAGAAAATGAAATAAAAAGAATTCATGGCACTAATGATGTTTACACCATAGGGGCGCCTGACGATGTTGTAAAAGTAGAATTAGATCCCCAACGTATGGCTGCCCTCAATATTGGTTTTAATGACTTACACAGCGCATTAAACGCAACAAATGTTACCGCCAACTCAGCAAGTACCGTAGCAGGAGATCGTCAAGTTTCAGTACAAGCTGGCGCATACCTTACTAGCACTGGCGAATTAAAAAATTTAGTGATCGGCATCAACAACAATAATCCTGTTTTTTTAAAGGATATTGCTAACGTAGAGCGAACGGGTGATACACCTAAAAATATTGTACAAATTTATCAAGGATATAGTAATAAAATTAGCAATTCAGCTAACCAAGAAAATATTGCAAAACCAGCCGTGACGTTAGTTATTGCGAAAAAAGCTGGTATTAATGCTACCGACGTTGTTAATGCAGTAAATCAACGTTTAACTCAATTGCGTGGTACCTATATACCTGAAAATATCAACATAACCACTACCCGAGATTACGGAAAAACGGCTACTGACAAAGCAAATCATTTAATAGAAAAACTTTTTTTAGTTACTTTTGTAGTGATTTTATTAGTATGGATATCATTAGGAAAACATGAAGCTATTGTTGTTGGTGCTGCCGTTATTGTTACGTTAATGGCAACATTGTTTGCATCATGGGCATTTGGATTTACCATTAACCGCGTATCACTTTTTGCTTTGATTTTTTCTATCGGTATTCTTGTTGATGATGCCATTGTAGTGGTCGAAAATATCCATCGGCATATGAAACTTGGTAAACAAACCTTAAAAGAAGCTATTCCTACTGCTGTTGATGAAGTTGGCGGGCCAACAATATTAGCCACATTTACAGTAATAGCCGCGTTATTACCAATGGCTTTTGTCAGCGGTTTAATGGGACCTTACATGAGCCCTATTCCGATTAATGCTAGTGCTGGGATGTTTTTATCTTTATTAATCGCTTTTATTTTCACTCCGTGGTTAACCTATAAAATATTAAAAAATCATACCCCCACTCGAGATCAAAATATTGATAAAAACAGTACAAAAAACGACGATGAACAAGCACTTAACTCCCGTTTTTATCGCATAATTTCTCGTCTAATGAGACCTTTTTTGTATGGTGATAAATCAGCTAAAAAACGCCATTTATTGTATTTTTCATTAATAATTTTAATTATGGCTTCAATGGCATTGGTCGTATCCCAGCATGTTATTTTAAAAATGCTCCCATTTGATAATAAATCAGAGTTTCAAGTTGTCGTCGATATGCCAGAAGGAACAACGCTTGAAACCACGAATAGAGTATTAGACGAATTAGCGGTGTATTTACAATCTGTTGAAGAAATTGTTGATATAGAAAGCTACGCGGGGACAGCAGCACCTATTAATTTTAATGGCTTAGTACGCCAATACTATTTACGATCAGCAGCACACTTAGGCGATTTGCAAGTTAACCTTAAAGATCTTAAAGAACGAGATAGAAACAGCCATCAAATTGCTTTATCGGTACGAGAACCACTGCAGAAAATTGGTGACAAATATCACGCTAATGTAAAAATTGTAGAAGTGCCTCCTGGCCCACCTGTACTTGCACCTATTGTCGCAGAAGTTTATGGACAAAATTACCCACAACAAATAGCTTTTGCTCAAAAAATAAAAAAACAGTTTTCAACCGTTGCCGCGATAGTTGATATTGATGACACAATTGAAGCAGAAACAACACGATTTATTGTGCATGTTGACAGAAATAAAGCGGCACATTTAGGTGTATCACAAGCAGCAATAGTGTCAGCAATGACAACCGCTTTAGGTGGAACAGACGCCAGTTATTTACATAGTAAAACCGCCCGCTACCCTATTCCTGTACGTTTACGTTTTAGTAATAGCGATAAAATGGCAGCGTCACAATTTTTACAACTTAAAGTGCGCAGTAAAAATGGCGCTTTAGTACCGATCCGTGATTTGGTTAATGTTGAAGAAACAACGTTAGAAAAAACACGTTATCACAAAGATTTACTGCCCGTTGTTTACGTTACAGCCGATGGCGTTGGTCAAACCGACAGCCCACTTTATGGCATGTTTTCAGCCATGGGCGCAATATCTGAACACTATCCAGAATTAGAACAAGCATTAACAAGTCAACCAGAAAACCCTTACATTTCAAGCATAAAATGGGATGGTGAATGGCAAATTACTTATGAAACCTTTCGTGATATGGGGATCGCTTATGCTGTAGGCTTAATCGTAATATTTTTACTGATTGTTGGCCAATTTAGATCCTATGCTATGCCACTGGTTATTATGGCACCGATCCCAATGACCTTAATCGGCATAATGCCGGGTCACGCAATTTTAGGCGCGCAATTTACAGCGACTTCAATGATCGGCATGATCGCACTGGCAGGTATCATTGTGCGTAACTCAATATTATTAGTCGACTTTATCAACCTAAGATTAGCTGAAGGTATTGATTTACGTAATGCCGTAATAGATGCCGCAGCAACACGAGCAAGACCCATTATTTTAACCGCTATCGCCGCTATTTTAGATGCCTTATTTATTTTAGACGATCCTATATTCAACGGTTTAGCTGTCAGTTTGATTTTTGGTGTATTAATTTCAACCTTACTCACCTTAATTGTTATTCCACTACTTTATTTTTCAGTAGTAAGAAAAAGTCACCCTATTCATTAATTCTATCCCTTAAATTATTCATAAATAGGCAAAATAATAAACAGCGAACGTTTTTCGTTGGCTGTTTATTATTCAACTTTTAATTCGACAGTTATAGTCTCATAAGCTATTATTTGAAGAATGCCTTAATAAAAATATTTTTCATGGATCCTTTAAAAATAGCGAATCTCGCCTACGCCATCACTATAATTTTAAATTGTAGTTGTGCTGCGCTTTTTTTTCATTTTAACCCCATCAAGCAAGAAAAAAACTTAGCAATAACAATAAAATACTTTTTAATCTTATTTCTCTCTACGGCCACAGCATATTTGATATTTTTAGGCGAAATTTGGTCAAATAAATTTATCTCAATACTTTCATCTAATTTTTTATTTATGATTGGTTTTTATAGTGTTCGTTATGCTTTTTTATGGCGTAAAGGTGAACAACAACATTTATATCAAAATAAATGGATTTTATGTCATATAGCGCTCTTTGTTTTTATTCAATCTTATCTTTTACATATAGTTATTGATATTTTAAATTACAGAATAATTTTTGGGTTAATTAACTACATACTAATATTATTCTCTTGTATTAAGGTAATACCTAAACACCCCAATAACATTAGCTATGGTGAAAAAGTCGCCATAAGCTCGATCGTTATGGCAATAATTTTATTGACTATTGCCTTAATTATTCATTTATTTACCCTTGATACTTTTATATACCAAACAGCTTTAATGATTTCACAAGGACTCATTGCTTTTTGTTTTTTAGGTGCCTTTCAAACATTATTATTATCCGATGTAAGTAATTTACATTATGAAAATTCAATCACCGACCCACATACGGGCTTGTACAATCGCCGTTATTTTATGCAACAAGCGAGTAAGGCATTAAAAACAGCTCGTCGCCATGAATTTCCTATCGCATTGATCATGTGTGACATTGATTATTTTAAAAATATAAACGATCGATTTGGCCATGACGTAGGTGATGATGCGTTACAAAAATTTAGCGATTTACTTAACGGGTTAATTCGAGAAGGAGATACTTTAAGTCGCTATGGTGGTGAAGAATTCGCAATTTTACTTCCTCAAACCTCATTAGAGGGAGCATTAATATTAGCAGAAAGAATGCGAGACGAAACAGAAAAAATGTCCTTGCATTCAGCACAAGAAAAAATCAAACTGACGGCAAGTTTTGGCGTTACCGCAATCAGCAGTCCAGTCGATTTAGAATATAGTTTAAAAGCTGTCGATAAAGCTATGTACAAAGCAAAATCATTAGGGCGAAACCAAGTTCAACCAAGTTTTACTATGGAGATAACTTCCAACATTTGACTAACCGTTTGTTATTATATGCATTCTTTTTATTAAGTTTACTCTAGGGTCTGTTGATCTTTCAGTTTATAGCTCTGTTGCACTTGAAAAAGATGGCAATCGAGGCGCTTAATGTAATGTTTGGTTGTTCCAAATGCACATTAAGCAACAAAGAGTGACACTTTTTCAAGGCAACCCAAGGGGCTATGACTATTTTTCAAGCTAACATCGTTAAAAATGGTAAAAGTAGAATGACTACATTGCACAATTTTTGCCTTGTTATCTTAAAAAATAGCCTATAGCAGAGACTAAAATTAAAGATCAACAGACCCTAGATAACAAGCTTTATTTCTACCGCTATTTTTAGCTTGATAAAGCGCTTCGTCAGCCTTATTAAAATAGTAATCATATATTTGTGAAGGCGAAATAACAAAACTATGTACCCCTATGCTTAGCGTAACAAATTCTGCAACATTTGATTTTTTATGGGATATTTTCAAGTCAAAAATACTCTGTAGTAAATTATTGGCTACCGATAAAGCTTGTTCTTTGTTTGTGTTTTTTAACACCACCACAAATTCTTCACCACCATAACGCGCAACAAAATCAGTACTTTGATGAATATTTTTTTGTAAAGCCTCCGCAATTAATTTTAATGCTTTATCGCCTAAGCTATGACCATAAAAATCATTAAACTTTTTAAAATAATCCACATCACACACTAATAATGAAACTTGCAAATTAGCATGATTTTCAAATAATGATTTCATATAAACATCGAAAGCACGACGGTTTGCAATATTAGTTAAACCATCGGTACGACTAATTTCTTGCAAGTGAATATTATGAGATTTTAACTCTTGCTCTTTTGATGAAACATCATCTAACAACCTATTTATCAAATAAAATAACTGTCCAAGTTCATCCTTCCTTTCGCTATTAAAACGGACACTAAGATCATTATTTTTAATGACTAAATTAACTAAATGTTCCGCTTTAACAATCGGCTTAATAATGAAGTAATGTATTAATAATGAAACAATGAGTAAGGTTACAGTAAAAAGCAACATGGTGATCATTGCGGCATGGTTAAACCAATGTTCATCAAACTGCCTTGTAGGGGCTTGATATGAAAATTTAATAAAACCATCACCTACTTGATACGGAAAATAATCGGTAATAATCCCTTTTGCATTACGGTAACCTTCAACGTTTAATGCCTTATTTCCGACAACATTAACAGCGCTGCCGGTTTTTACCGGGCTAATTGTAAAATCAATACCCGTTCGTTTTTGTAAATCAGCCAAAACACCATTATCAACAAAACGCCAAAACACCATAGTTCCATTAGATTTACCTTTTAGATTGGCATGAAAAATACTCGTCGCTGCATACATTACCAACTTATCATTTAATAACGTGAATCCTGCATGCGTAACAGGTTTACCATCATTATCTGTTACTTGCTTATTTGTAACCAATATGTTTTTTTTGACAAAAAGGCTGGGCTGTTCAAAGGGTAAAAATTTCATCGCGCTCCAATTATATTTATCCCACGTTTTGCCCCATAATTGCTCACCTTGTGAATTATAAATATGAATACCATTTAAATTTATGCTAGAAAATGCATCAACGACAAAATTACTCTCAATATATCGGGGATTGCGATTAATAACATATTGATAGGTATCGTCCCACACAGCATTATCATAATTGATAATACTCAACTCTTTAATTATTGATTTAAAAGAATTTTTAATTCGAACAATATCTTTATGATCTGAGCTAGCCTCAACTAAATATAATTGTGGTAATTTGATATATGCTTGATTTAACGACTCAATAACCATGGTGATGATAATCATCATGAAAAAAATCAATATAAGCTTGGCTTTTAACGAATTTTTAAACAAAATCGGCAACCTATAAAACTATAAATTATTATGTGTTAAAAATGAATTCAACATACGCTTATAACCATAGTAGTAATAAGGAAAAATTGCCAAAAATGAAAAACTAACCTGCTTCTTTAGATAAACAATAATTCAAAAATCGTTTTTTGCTCATCTCTGTGCTGAAATGATAAATACACTATTAAATTTAAGAATTACCCCAAGGATCAAACGTTTTTGAACCACGATCACGATTTACTTTTGCCTTTTTCTCTCGTCGACGTTCCGCGTCTTCAAGGCTCAACTCAGCCGGTAATCTGGGTTTATGATGTGCGGGCACAATGCGATCACGTGGCGGTAATTCAAACTGAACATCATCCGCTTTAGGCAAGCCTTTAAATTGATATAAATAAAACGCTTCAACCTTTTCTTGAGCCCACTGCGTTTTACGTAAAAACTTCAAACTCGAAACAATACTTGGATTTACACGAAAACAATTTAAGTTTAAATAAGCCGCTAAAATATCCCAATCGTAGTGTTCTACTAATTCAGTTAATACCTGCTCTAATTTAACGCCATGCAAAGGGTTATTTTTATAAATTTCTTCATCGCTCATTTTATTTCCTTCATGGAACTTTAAATTTTATCTAACACTTTAAATTTTCGTAATTATAAAGTTAGCTTCTTTAATTAGATAGTTTAATTAAAATCTTTATAATTTTTCGAGTCTATACCCTTTAAATATTGGTTTTTCTTATAGGGTCTGTTGATCTTTCATTTTAGTCTCTGCTATAGGCTATTTTTTAAGATAACAAGGCAAAAATTGTGCAATGTAGTCATTCTACTTTAACCATTTTTAACGATGTTAGGTTGAAAAATAGTCATAGCCCCTTAGATTGCCTTGAAAAAGTGTCACTCTTTGTTGCTTAATGTGCATTTGGAACAACCAAACATTACATTAAGCGCCTCGATTGCCATCTTTTTCAAGTGCAACAGACCCTAAACACCTGAAATTTTTACAGCGCACTATTTTGTTTTTAAAACAAAACCAATTTGCTATACATACCCTGAGTAGCATAAAATATCGACCATAAAATTTATCTTTAAAAGAAAAGGTTTTCCATGGCATTGCCAGACAAATTTATCTATTCAATGAACCGCGTTAGTAAAGTGGTTCCCCCTAAACGCACAATACTCAAAGATATTTCGCTTTCGTTTTTCCCCGGCGCTAAAATTGGCGTGTTGGGTTTAAACGGTAGTGGTAAATCTACCCTACTTCGCATTATGGCGGGTGTAGATACTGAATTTGAAGGTGAAGCAAACGCATTAAGTGGTACTAACATTGGCTATTTACCACAAGAACCACATTTAGATGAAAGTAAAACCGTACGCGAAGTGGTAGAAGAAGCGGTAAGTGAAGTTAAAAACGCACTAACGCGTTTAGATGCTGTTTACGCAGCTTATGCAGAAGAAGATGCCGACTTTGATGCATTAGCAAAAGAACAAGGTGAATTGGAAGACATTATTACTACTCAAGACGGACATAACATTGATAATGTTTTAGAACGTGCGGCTGATGCTTTACGTTTACCTGAATGGGACCAAAAAATTCAAGTCCTTAGTGGTGGTGAACGCCGCCGCGTTGCACTGTGTCGTTTGTTATTACAAAAACCTGATATGTTATTGCTCGATGAACCTACTAACCATTTAGATGCAGAATCAGTTGCTTGGTTAGAGCGCTTTTTACATGACTACCCAGGTACTGTGGTTGCCATTACCCATGATAGATATTTCTTAGATAATGTTGCTGGTTGGATTTTAGAACTCGATCGCGGCTATGGTATTCCATGGGAAGGGAATTATTCATCTTGGCTTGATCAAAAAAATAATCGCCTTGAGCAAGAAAGCAAAAGTGAAAGTGCCTTGCAAAAAACCATTAAACAAGAACTTGAATGGGTACGTTCAAACCCTAAAGGTCGCCAAGCAAAAAGCAAAGCAAGGATGGCGCGTTTTGAAGAACTTAACAACCAAGATCATCAAAAGCGTAACGAAACTAACGAATTATACATTCCTGCGGGTCCTCGTCTAGGCGATAAAGTCGTTGATGTAACTAATTTAACAAAATCATTTGGCGACAGAGTATTAATAGATGATTTAAGCTTTAGCATTCCTAAAGGCGCAATTGTCGGTATTATTGGTGCTAATGGCGCGGGTAAATCAACGTTATTTAAAATTATGTCGGGCGTTGAGAAAGCCGACTCTGGTTCGGTTACTTTGGGTGATACGGTAAAACTCGCCAGTGTTGATCAATTTCGCGATGATATGGATGGCAGTAATACCGTTTATCAGGAAATATCTGAAGGTCACGACATTATTGAAATAGGCACATATCAAACGCCAAGTCGCGCTTATGTAAGCCGTTTTAATTTTAAAGGCACTGATCAGCAAAAATTTATTAAAGACTTATCAGGTGGTGAGCGTAATCGCGTTCATTTAGCTAAATTAGTTAAAGTAGGCGGTAATTTATTATTATTGGATGAACCAACCAACGACTTAGATATAGAAACGCTTCGAGCCCTAGAAGAAGCCTTATTAGAATTTCCAGGCTGTGCGATGGTTATTTCACATGATCGCTGGTTCCTCGATAGAATTGCCACACACATAATAGATTATCGTGATGAAGGCCAAGTTAACTTTTTTGAAGGTAACTTTACTGAGTACGACGATTGGTTGAAAAAAACCCTTGGCGCCCAAGCAATTGAGCCACATCGTATTAAATACAAGCGTATGCAAAAATAATTTACCTATTTTACAAAATAGTGTAAATAATTAAGCACCTTAGGGTGCTTTTTTTTAATCTGATACTATGCTAAATATATACCACCATTTAAATATTAAGTTATCCAATGCAAACACCAAATCGACGTCAATTTACACGGATATTATTTTCAATCAAAGCTTCGTTAATGGTTGCAGATGAAAGTTATCCTGTATCTATTCACGATATATCGCTTAATGGTGCATTAATAAAAGCGCCTGAACATCAAGGTTCTTTTAAAGGACAATTAGGTGAATTAACTTTTTGTTTAAATGATAATGAAGAAACCGAAGTTATTATGCACATTGCCATTGTGCACGAAACTCCTGAAGAGCTTGGTTTGCAATGCAATGCTATTGATATTGATAGTATTACTCAGTTAAGGCGCTTAGTAGAACTTAATTTAGGTGACGACAGCCAATTAAATAAAGAATTATCTCAATTAAGCAGTCACCATAACGATTAGTTTAATTCCCATTTTAGTAAGGATTTTTCATGAAGAATTTAGTTATTTCTTTTATTTGTCCCGATCGTCCCGGTTTAGTAAATGCCCTTTCAAACATTGTTAAAGAATACCAGGGTAATTGGCAATCTAGCAGTATGCACAATTTATCGGGATTTTTTGCTGGTATACTTGAAATAGCAGTGGCAGAAAAAAATACCAAGGCATTAATTACTGATATAAAAGCAATAGAAGGCATAAATGCTCAAATAGCAATTGCTGAAACACAAAACTCACCTAAAAATAAAACAATTATTTTAGAACTTACAGCTAACGATCGCGCTGGCATAATTCAAGACATATCTTCCTCTATCCACAAACAAAACGGCAATCTAGTAAAGCTGGTTAGTCGTCAAGACAATGCCCCTCATAGCGGACAATTAATGTTTAAAGCAAAAGCTACGGTATCAGTTGATGAACATGATATAGATAACTTAGTTGAGGAATTAGAAAATTTAGCCGATGACTTAATGGTTGATATAGCCCGCTGAACATCACGTTTAAAATAACACGATTATACAGTGAGAGCTTTAGCTTCGTCGGGATGACAAAATATAAAACAAGTTCAGTGAGTTAACTTTATACTGAACTTGTTTCTATCTAAGCTTTATATGTTTTTAGCACTAAAGCGTCTAACCTAAATACCAGTTTGAAGCATAATAAACTCCAATATATCCAACGCTATAAGAAAAGGTTAAATAAAGTGCGTTACGCATATAACTAACAAAGTTTAACCCTTTAACTTTACTCATGGCAATAATGCCTGCCGCAGAGCCAATAACCAATATAGAGCCACCCACTCCGGTTGCATAGGTTAATGTAAGCCATTCAGTGACTTTCATATCTACATCCGCTTTTAAAAGCGCTGCGGTTAATGGTACGTTATCAATAACTGATGACATAAAACCAACAAGGTAATTCACTTGTATAGCGGGTAAGTGTTGATATAGAACAGTAAAGCTATTAAGAACACCTATTTCTTTTAAAATACCCACTAATAGCAAAACGCCTAAAAAAAACAACAAGGCATCAAATTCAACTTCTCGAATATAATTCATAACATCTTGATGTTTTTTACGCTGTAAAAAGTTTGCGACTAAAAACATAAAGGATAAGCCAAATAGAAAGCTTAATACCGGAGGAATTTGGTAAAGCACATTCGCAATTAATGTACCTAAAATAGTGGCTACAAAAATTAGAGCTATAGTTATATCGGTTTTTTCAATTTTAATGCGAGTTTGTTCTAATTCAACTGTCCCTTTTAACTTTAATGAAAGTAGCGAGGCTAACGTTAATACGCCGAGCAATGAAGGTAAAACTAAAATAAGTAAATTAGCAATGGTAACTTTATCGGCTAAAAATATCATCAAGGTAGTTACATCACCTGTGATCAACGAAACCCCACCACTGTTAACCGCAAAAATAATTAAGGTCGCGTATTTTAAGCGTTTCTTAACATCAAGTTGAAGGTTTACTACCACAGCAATAGAAACTAAGGTAGCCGTAACGTTATCAGCAAACGATGAAAATAAAAAAGCAAAAATTCCAATAACAAACATCAAACCTCGTTCAGAAACTTTTTTCGGTAATATGCGTTGCACAACTGCTGAAATAAACCCTTTACTATTTAAATACGCAACAAAAGTCATCGCAGACATTAAAAAAAGCCATAACGTTGCTATTTCAAGTAAATTTTCATTAAGTTGATGATTGGTTTGAGCGGAAGGAGCATCATTAATGGGGAAAACAAACGCTAAAATCCAACAAAGTGTACCAAAAAAAAGAGTCGTTTTAGCTTTATTAATATGAATAACATCTTCAGTTACTATTAAAATAAAACTGATAATAACTAACGTAATAATAACTGTGGTGATCATGCGACGAAATACCGATTAATATTGACTGATAAAATAATGCGCGCATTTTAGCACCCAATGTTACAAAATGTTAATGCTATTTTAGTCTTAGTTAATCAGAACACTTGATCTAGAAATGGTAAAGCCAAAAATTTGAAAGTATAACTTGTTAATCAACTATTTTACCGCGTAATGATTTTACATGGCTGCGTTTTGTTTTACCTTCTAATCGCCTGATTTTTGAGCCTTTTGTAGGTTTAGTTTCTCGTCTTATTTTTTGTACTATAGCTACGCTTTGAATCAATTCAATCAAGCGCTCTAGTGCAGCGCTTCTGTTTTTTTCTTGGGTGCGAAATTGCTGTGCTTTTATCACCAAAATACCGTCTTTGGTGATACGTTTATCTTTTAAAATCAATAATCGTTCTTTATAAAAATCAGGTAAGCTTGATGAACGAATATCGAAACGCAAATGTATTGCTGAAGATACCTTGTTGACATTTTGACCGCCCGCCCCTTGCGCGCGAATAGCCGTTAATTCTACCTCATCATCAAGTAACGTAACGGTATTTGAAATAACTATCATTTGATTTGTGCATCGTTGTTTGTGGCTACAGTATTTTTTATAGGTTCTTGACTCTTAATTAACGCCTTCACTTTTTTAGGCGCACCACTATGAAACTTAAAATCCTCATCAGTTGATTGAATAAGTTCGGCTTCAATTTTACCAAAAAATTCAATGCGGTTTGCAATGTTGTGTTTTTTATCGCTCAATTTTGCAACATCTTTAGCAAGTGATAAATAGTCCTGATAATGGCGCGATTCGCTGCGCAATAATGAAATATAAAAATGACCTAATTCACTATCAACAAAAGGTGCTAAGGCGGCAAAACGTTCGCACGAGCGTGCTTCAATATAGGCGCCGATAATTAATTTATCAATTAAAGCATCCGGTTCAAAGGTGGTAACATGTGTTAGCATGCCTTTAGCATAACGACCTGCGGTTATATTTTCATACTTAATATCGCGATTTTCCATAATTTCGAGTACTTGATAAAAATGATGCAGTTCTTCTTTAATCAGCAATACCATTTTATCAATTAAATCAGCGCCATAAGGAGACTTTTCTTTAGGCATTAAACTGTTAGCCATAATGGTTTTAGATAATTTATTTTTATCCGCTAACGAGGCTAAGGTACCGACTTGACGATAAGCAAAATCTTCATAGGGTTTAAACCATTCCAACAATATTTTGTTACTTTGTTTATCGACCGCATATTTACGAATTAAAAACATCGCAGATTGCGCTGCCTTTAATTCACACAACAAATGATCAATTAAAATAACCTTTAAATTTTCAGGCTTTTGAGCTTCACTTAACCATGACTGTGGTGTTGAGCAGTGCAAAAAATTTAAGATGGGCGCAAGTAATTTTTGAGTCGACATTCTAACCAATTCTTCACTATAAACTTATAAACTTTAGATAAGTACAAATTTTATCATACGCCTAATCAGAGCACCGCGATTATTTACAATAAAAGTAAAGAATCAATAATATTTACTAGGGTCTGTTGACGAATAAAATGATTAACTCTCATACGCAATTTCTCTCAGAGCTTGTTCAAAAACTGCCGCAGGTTGGCCACCGCTGATCAAGTGTTTATTGTTTACTATGACTGCTGGTACAGAACTGATCCCAGCAGATTGATAGTGACGCTGTAATTCTCGTACTTCTTGTTGGTATTGATTTGACGCTAATATTTGCTGTGCCCTAGCCCTATCTAAACCGACATTTTGAGACACATCGAGCAACTGTTGATGATCACTAGGATCACCATTTTGTTTAAAATACAAATCGAACAAGGCCAATTTAAGTTCAGTTTGTTTACCGCACTCTTTCGCCCAATGAAGTAACCGGTGTGCATCAAAAGTATTATAAATTCTACCACCACCGCGGTTACCAAACGCATAGCCAACTTCCAAGCCGCGCTGCTTAATCATTTCTCTATTTTGTTCGCTTTGCTCGACACTAATACCATATTTTTCAGTAATATGTTCGGTAATTTCTTGGCCTTCTTTGGGCATTTGTGGATTAAGCTCAAAGGGTTGCCAAGTAATATCGACTGAAATATCAGGCGCGAGTTGGGTTAATGCCTGATTTAAAGACTGGTAGCCAATAATGCACCAAGGACAAGAAATGTCGGAAACGATATCTAATTTAAGGTGTTTGCTCATTAATATATTCTCTATGCTAGATTCTTAATTAATTAATATTTTCATCTTACTTTAATCAATGAAAATTGACCCGTATCTAATGTTTTTCTATTGTAAACAGAGTACAAATAATCACTTAACTGGCTGAACTTAATTGATTAATAATAAGCTGATTGGCAAAGCTAGGGTGTTCTGTTTCGACATATATAACATATTGTCCAACATTAATTTTTCAGGTACAAAAGCGGTTTCATTAATAATGTTAGTGCCGTTAATTGGATGAATATCAGCTATGTTGCTAATAAATAAATGGGATTTAAAACTAAGCTTTTAATTAAATCTGAAATAGCACTTTTTTATAAACCTTTGTCAATAACCTCTGTTTCTGCCTTTTTAATTATTTTTGCAAGTTCGCCACTCGCTTTCATCTCTTTAATTATGGCATTAATACGTGGAACTAAATCCTTATGATCTTGATGTATATAATGAAACAAATCTAAGGTGGCTAAAGGTTTTCCGATAGGAATAATGTTGTTTATCCCTAATGCTTTTAACGCCATGAGTCCATCAATAGTATTGGTTAGCGCCACATCGGTTCTTCCTTTTTCAACAAACATCATCACTTGTTTTGTTGTGTTTAAATCATAAACATTACAAAGCCCTTTCGTAATATTATCGGTATGCTTTACCCCTCTAACTTTAGCAATAGTATAGCGGCTAAGATCTTTTCTATTGCTTATCTTAACGTCGCTTCCTTTTTTGATGAACGCCATCGTCTCTAAGTGATAATAAGGTGTGGGCACGCGAATAGTTGATTGGTTTTCAATGCCATAACTAAAAATTCTCATTATCTCACCATCACTTTTGCCAGAAGTAGCTTCAAATTCAGCTCTTTTTCCCGGCAAAGGTGTAATAGTGATATCTATGCCCAGTTTTTTATATATTTGAGGTAATACAATTTGCCCTATTTTTTGTTCAATTAAATTATCGATAGAAACAAAGTGATATTCCTCAGCATGACTAAGACCTATAAATATAAAAAAAACAATAAAAAATCTCATTGAATAAACCTATAAATGAGCAATAAGCTACTTGTTTTATAATTGGTTAAATAACATACGATTATCAAATAAATTCAGGATAAAATTCAAGTTATACCAATTTTTTAATTAAGTGATCAACTTTATACGCAGGAAAAACCATCAAAAACAAGGCATTTATTTTAATAACTAGTTGTTCAGGACAATATGCTCTTGCATTGTCTAATAAGCTGCATCCATGCAGCGTTAATTATAAAATATATAACGCGGTTATTGGTGGTTTTAACCAGTAGAAATGATCACTTAGTTTGTAAGATTGGTATTATTACTTGTATTCCTAAGTATTCAATTATTGACTCACTTTTGATTGATTATAGAAGGTCAACGATGAACACTACGTTATCAATTTTATAAAGCCTTATTGTTATGAGTTTTTTAGCTCTTCCAATAAATCATGGATCTCAGCTTTCAATTCTTTATCAATAATTTTATTACAACTAATTTTAGCTTTTTCTAAATGCTTAATTGCACCTATTTTATCTCCTAACTCAACTTTTAATGCCGCGATGGAATAGCCAATTGATGAACGGAAATCTTTAGAGTTAATCTCTTCAGCTTTAACTAAAGCATGCTCATAAATAGTAATAGCTAAGACTAAGTCGTTAGTAAGATCAGCAAGCGTTTCCCACTGAACAGGATGGTCTTTATCGGTATGTTCATTGTCTTCACACAATTGCTTTAATTCTAAATAATAACCATCGAATTTGGTTTGATTATTTTCTTGATCAGCCGCCATTAAGCTATCGGTAAGTGAAAGTACTTGTTTGTATAATTTGGTGTTCATATTATCTATCATCAATTGCGCTCTTATAAACTATGCTCTTATAATGGTGTTTAACAAAGATACATACAGTAATTATATAACATTTACGACAACTAAACCGAAACTGAATAAAATAAAATGTACAGACGACTTCCCTTATGAATATTTTCAATAATAAATATCCTGCCGTTAATAACGTGCTTTTAGCAAGTTTACTCGGTGTGTGTCAACTAAATATGACGCTCAGTTATGCCGCTGAGCTTTTACCAACAAATGAACAAACAAGTCGGCAAGATATTTAATGAACAAACAAGTCGGCAAGATATTTTACGTGGTTCAATTACTCCTGAACGCGCTTGGTGGGATTTAGGCTTTTATCATTTATCGGTAAATGTAGATCCAAAAACAAAAACGATCAGTGGTGAGAATGTCATCACTTATCGTGTGCTTGCAAATGCTTTACGCCTGCAAGTTGAGTTACAAAAACCGATGACGCTAAATAAAGTTGTACAAAATAACAAAACATTACACGTAGAGCAAGACGGCTATTCGTATTTTATTGATCTTAAAGATCCACAACCGATTGGCTCACAGCAATCAATCACCCTTTATTTTTCAGGTAAACCACAAATAGCCAAACACGCGCCTTGGGATGGCGGTATAACTTGGACAAAAGATGATAACGGCAATGATTTTATCGCCTCGTCAAATCAAGGTATTGGCGCCAGTATTTGGTGGCCGAATAAAGATCATGGTTACGATGAACCTGATAACGGCGTATTAATCAGTGTTACTGTGCCAGAAAATTTGATCGATGTTTCCAATGGCCGGTTAATTAAAACTGAGCATAATAAAAATCAACACACCAAAACCTATCATTGGCGCGTTACTCAGCCAATAAATAATTATGGTGTTAATCTCAATATTGGCGATTATGTGCATTTTGACCAAAGTTATTACGATAAAAGTAATCAAGGCAAAACGTTTAAGGGCGAAAATGGTCCACTCGATATGGATTATTACGTGTTACGTAATGATTTAGCCAAAGCAAAAAAACAGTTTGTTGACGCAAAACGCACTATCGAAGCGCTAGAGTATTGGTTTGGCCCCTATCCTTTTTATCAAGACAGTTATAAATTAGTACAAGCGCCTTATTTAGGCATGGAACACCAAAGTAGCGTTACTTATGGCAATAAGTTTCAAAACGGCTATTTAGGCCGCGATCGCACTCAAACAGGTGCGGGTATGTTGTTTGATTTTATTATTGTCCATGAAAGTGGTCATGAATGGTTCGCCAACAATATAACCGCCAAAGATTTAGCTGATTTATGGATCCACGAAGCGTTTACCACCTACAGCGAAAGCTTATTTTTAGAATACCATTATGATCAAGCCACCGCGTTTAAGTACATTCGCGGCCAGCGTTTAAATATCAAAAATAATACGCCTATAATTGGTCAATATAATGTCAATAAAGAAGGCTCTAGCGATATGTATGATAAAGGCAGTAATATGCTACATACCATTCGCCAAATTATTCACAATGATGAAAAATGGCGTAAAATTTTACGTGGCTTAAATAAAACCTTTTATCATCAAACCGTTACCAGTAAACAAATAGAAGATTATATAAGCAAACAAGCTAATATTGATTTAAGTAAAGTGTTTGATCAATACCTACGCGATATTCACATCCCCTCTTTTGAATATTTTATAAATGATAAAGTGCTTAAATTTCGCTGGGGCAATACGATTAAAGACTTTGATATGCCGATAACGGTTAGCCTAAATGAAAAACGTACTCAACTAAAACCAACCACTAAATGGCAAACTATTAAACTTGATAAAGCCAATAGCAAACTTATTGTTGATGCTAATTTTTATGTCAGTAGTTTAAATATACTGAGTGAAAAGGAATAAGCAAAGAAACTAGAACTGATGAACCCGCACGCTTCAATTTATTATGAGGCGTGCGGCTATTTATATTTTTAAACGTGATCTATTAATGGTGCGTTAGCATTTCATCAAACGTATCAATTACTGCAGGTTTAACGTCAGCGGTAAAGGTACTTACTAAATAAATAGCAAGTGAACAGGTAATAAAACCAGGCACTATTTCATACATCAAAGAACTTAACGATTTACCATCAATCGTTATTGGCGCGTAAATCCATATCAAAACGGTAACAGCGCCGGTGATCATACCTGCCAGCGCACCATTACGATTCATTTTTTTCCAATATAAGCTACCAATAACAACCGGACCAAATGCGGCACCAAAACCTGCCCATGCATTACTGACTAACTTTAATATGGTGCTGTCTCGGTCGTAAGCTAAATAAATAGAGACCAACGAAACTAATAACACAGAAATTCGCCCCACTAACACTAATTGTTTTTCGCTGGCATCTTTATGTAAAAACGCTTTATAAAAATCTCCCGTTAACGAACTTGAAGTTACTAACAACTGTGAAGAGATAGTACTCATGATCGCCGCTAAAATAGCCGCCAGTAAAAATCCAGCCACTAAAGGGCTAAATAATAATTGTGACAGGACAATAAAAATAGTTTCGGCATCGTCTAATTTCATGCCAGTTTTCGCAACATAAGCAATTCCGGCAAACCCCGTTGCCATTGAGCCGATCAGTGCAATAATCATCCAACTCATGCCAATCCGACGCGCCGTTGGCATATCTTTGACATGGCGAATAGCCATAAAACGGACAATAATATGTGGCTGACCAAAATAACCTAAACCCCATGCCATTGCTGATAAAATACTGAGCAAACTCATGCCGCTAAAAATATTTAATAATTCGGGATTTATACTCGAGACTGACTCAGTTACAACGTCAATGCCACCAACTGTTTGTATTACGACCACAGGCACTAACACTAAGGCAATAAACATAATACAGCCTTGCACAAAATCGGTTAAACTCACCGCTAAAAAACCACCAAACAAAGTATAAGCAACCACCACACCCGCGGTAACATATAAGCCTAGCTCGTAATTTAATCCAAATGAACTTTCAAATAACTTACCACCCGCAACAATGCCGCTTGAGGTGTAAAGAGTAAAAAACACCACAATTACCAACGAAGAAACAACCCGCAATAGTCGAGATTTATCGTGAAAACGATTTTCAAAAAAATCAGGTAAGGTAATCGAATCGTTAGCCACTTCGGTATAAGTACGCAAACGCGGCGCAACAATTATATAATTTAAAAACGCGCCAATAATCAATCCAAAAGCAATCCATAAACTGCTCGCGCCAGAAATATACATAGCCCCCGGCAAGCCCATTAACATCCAACCACTCATATCGGAAGCTCCTGCCGATAACGCAGCAACGCTTGGTGTTAAGCTTCGTCCACCAAGCATATAACCTGAAACATCGCTGGTTGATTTTCGATACGCATATAAGCCAATGCCTAACATAACGATAAAATAAAGACCTAATGAAATAATGGTGCCGATTGCCAAAGTAAACTCCTGTTTAATTGTTTTTGTTAAGATCCAGAGGATGTTTTAGATACTGACTTTCATCAGAATAACGCAGTAATAATAACTTGTTAAATCACTTCATCATACAGCATGTATGAATATCATACTGAACGACTAAATCGTCATGCTGAACAACTAAATTGTCATGCTGAACAACTAAATCGTCATGCTGAACTTGTTTCAGCATCTTAAACTACTAAATTTTTAAGTACTTAACCGATTAAAATTATATAGACCTTATCACACAGGTTTTTTACTGTCATCTTAGGATACAATTTACAATTGCATTTACTGTAAACTTTGGGTATTAAACTTAAATAAAGGTTTTATCGCCATATTTTATCCCCATATAGAAGATAACTTTTGCCTTTATTAAGTATTAACTATGCAAACCTTAGTTTTAGGATCAACCTCTCCTTTTCGACGTGCTATTTTAGAAAAACTGAATCTGCCCTTTGAATGTACCAAACCCAATATCGATGAAAGCGTAAAAGCGGGTGAAACCCCTATTGAGTTAGTTGAACGTTTAGCGATTGAAAAGGCTAAAGCCGTTGATGATGAATTTAGTGATGCGTTGATTATTGGCTCTGACCAGGTGGCTGTTTGTGAAGGTGAAATTTTAGGTAAACCCCATAATTTTGAAAATGGTTTTAAACAATTACATAAATTTAGTGGTAAAGCCGTAGTATTTAATACGGGCTTATGTGTTTACAACAGTAAAACGAAGCAAACATTATCTTTAGTTGAACCCTTTACTGTTCATTTTAAACACCTCTCCGATGAAGAAATCATCAACTATTTACATACCGAGCAGCCTTACAATTGCGCGGGTAGTTTTAAAAGTGAAGCGTTAGGTATTTGTTTATTTGAAAAACTTGAAGGTGATGATCCCAATACCTTAATTGGTTTGCCGCTAATAAAGTTGGTTTCGCTATTAAAACAGCATGGGCTTGATGTGTTGGCAGAGCAAAAAACAGCTTAGCTGAAGTGGCATAGTTAATTTGGCCATCTAATTAGAGGTGTTATTATACCCCTCATCAAACTTTAGGTGACACAATGACAAAACCCAAAAAAGCAAATTTCAGCGCTGAATTTAGATTAGAAACAGC
>Ga0316204_10004758_pt1 | contig 23790 bp, 16 predicted proteins | sample 6monrhotite_MG_2_FD_205661 | JGI IMG/M metagenome (GOLD analysis project Ga0316204, IMG submission 205661) | Microbial mat bacterial communities from mineral coupon in-situ incubated in ocean water Damariscotta River, Maine, United States -... | ecosystem: Environmental > Aquatic > Marine >... | reverse complement strand
GAAGCATTTAACTTTCAAAACGTAACAGTTTCACGTGCTAACTTACGCGAAGGTGTTATCTGGGTTCGTCCTGATAACGACGAAGCGAATGAAACAACACAGGAAATGGCTGACGATTACATGCGTATGGCCTGTGCGGAGTCTAAGTTCCAGAAATTACCAGCAAGTTCTAGCGAGCAGGCGCTAAATAAAACCATTCTTGTAGTTGGTGGCGGTATTTCCGGCATGACTGCAGCAATTGAAGCAGCTGATGCAGGTTATCCTGCGGTTATTGTTGAAAAAGCAACCGAACTTGGCGGTGTAATGGGTCAGTTACACAGACGTGTAGCAACAACAACACCGTATGCTGAACCTGAAGATACAACCGTTGCTGATTTAATGGCAAAAATTGAAGCGGCTTCAAATATAACGGTTCATCTGAACTCAACTGTTACCAAAACAGCTGGTGCGCCGGGTCGTTTTGACGTAGATATTTCTACTGAAAGCGGTGCAACTTCAAATGTAAGTATTGGTGCAATTGTTCAGGCTTCGGGTATGAAACAGTTCGATGCAAACAAGCTTACTGAGTTTGCCTATGACAAATCAGATAACGTTATTACGCAACTTGAATTAGAAGCATTAGCTAAAGAAGCTAACGGCGGACCCATCAAGCGTAAAGACGGCAAAGAAGTTTCAAGCGTTGTATTCGTACAATGTGCTGGTCAGCGTAGTGATAAAGAGGGTTACCTTCCTTATTGTTCTGGTTTCTGTTGTACTGCCAGTATCAAACAGGCAATGTACTTTAAAGATACAAACCCTGATGTAGATACCGTTATCATGTATGACGATCTACGTACTCCGGGTGCTGGCGGTGAAGATTTTTACCGTAGTGGTCAGAAGAAAGGCGTTATATTTACTAAATCTTCAGTGACGACTATCGAAGCAAGCGGTAATGATTTAACGGTTAACTTCAACGATAAAATTTTGAATGAAGACCAGTCAATGCCTGCAGACTTAGTTGTTCTTGCAACAGGTCAGGAGCCAAACTCTGGACCTAATCCTTATGCATTAGATGAAGCTAAGAAAGCAGCTGAAGACGCTGGCGAAGAAATGCCGACTGAAGTTGAAATCACAGTTGATTCAATTCTTAACCTTGATTACCGTCAAGGCACAGATTTGCCTCATTTGAAACACGGTTTTACTGATTCGCACTTTATCTGTTTCCCTTATGAAACACGTCGTACCGGTATCTACTCTGCTGGCCCCGTTCGCCGTCCCATGGACAGCTTACAGTCAACAATTGATGCAACCGGCGCGGCAATGAAAGCAATTCAGGAAGTAGAGAATGCAGCAGTAGGCGCTGCAGCTCATCCACGTTCTGGTGATTTGAGTTTCCCTCAATTTAGAATTGAAGGTTGTACGCAGTGTAAGCGTTGTACGGTTGAATGCCCATTTGGGGCAATCAATGAAGATGAGAAAGGTTTCCCGTCTTTCAACGAATCACGTTGTCGTCGTTGTGGTACTTGTATGGGGGCATGTCCTGTACGTGTTATCTCTTTCGAAAACTACTCGGTTGATACAGTTGGTCAGCAAATCAAGAATGTTGATATGCCTGACGAGTTTGACGAAAAACCACGTATACTTGTACTTGCTTGTGAAAACGATGCATACCCAGCACTCGATATGGCTGCTCAAAACAGACTGGAATACAGTGCGTTTACCCGTGTTGTACCCGTACGTTGCTTAGGTTCGGTTAATACCATCTGGTTAACAGATGCACTGAACTCAGGTTACGACGGCATCATATTAATGGGTTGTCAGAAGGGTGATGATTATCAGTGTCACTTTGTGAAAGGTTCTGAAATTGCACATATGCGTATGAGCAAGATTGCCGATACACTGGAAACATTAAATCTTGAAAAAGAACGTGTTGCGACTTATGAAGTAGCAATTACCGATGTTGCACGCACAGCTGATTTGATCAACGATATGGCGAAAACCATTGAAGAGATCGGCATGAGTCCATTCAAGTTCTAAGGGGAGTAAATTATGAGTGATGCTAATAACCAAATGGTTGATAAATATCGCAACAGCTTCCTCAAAGAAGTTGAAGCGAATGTAGAAGAAGGTGACTGGGTTAAAATGTGTATGCAGTGCGGTGTTTGTGCCGGCTCATGCCCAATGGGCCCTTACTGGGAACATACACCTCAAGAACTGTTTATGATGATTCGTGCGGGTAAGCGCGAAGAAGTTTTAACATCTGAATCTATGTGGATGTGTACCTCCTGTTATAACTGTATCTCTCGTTGTCCACGTGAGTTACCTATTACACACATCATGCATGGTTTAGCGCATTATGCTAAACGTTTAGGCATAGCGCCTAAGCAGCAGGCAACCATGCGTTTTTCTCAAAAATTTTGGGATAACCTAATGGTCAATGGTCGTGTGAATGAGTTGAAATTAGGTATCGCGCTTTATTTCCTTGATGGGTTTGCGCAAGGTGTTAAAAATGCACTGGCAGCATCTGGTTTAGGTTTAGGTATGTATAAAGCTAAACGACTAAACCCAATGGAAATTCTCGGCGGTCACAGCATAAAAGATAAATCTGGCCTTAAAGCCATGATTAAAAAAGCGCAGGAAATTGAAGAAGCGCGCATTTCTGGCAACAGTAAATAACAGGAGCACATGATGTCCAAAGAATATTCGTTTTACCCGGGCTGCTCTTCACAGAAAGGCACGTCAGGTTCAAACCTTCAGACTTCAGTAAACGCGATTTGCGATACTTTAGATATTAAACTAAATACAATTCCAGACTGGAATTGCTGTTCAGCCTCCATTGGTTATTCAGGTGGTGGTGAGCTGCCTCGTTTAGCTTTATCGGCACGTAATATTGCATTATCTGAACAGAATAATCCTGGTCAGGAAATTGTAGCAACCTGTGCAGCTTGCTGGTTGGCAACACGTGAAACTAAAGAGCGTATTGAAGGCAGCGAAGAAATTCGTGAAGGCACAGAATCTGCGCTGAAAGAAGCACATCTGGAAATTTCTAAAGAAATGCCTAAAGTCCGTCACTTCACAGAAGTTTTAATTGAAGACGTTGGCTTCGATGCAATGAAAGAAAAAGTGGTTAAGCCACTTGAGGGTCTTAAAATTGCAGGTTACGTAGGTTGCCAAACTAATCGTCCTTTCGGTATTGATGGTGAATCATTTGAGAATCCAAAATACCTGGACAATATGGTTGAAGCAATGGGTGCAGAAGCCTGTACAACATACGAGAAAAAAGTATCTTGTTGTGGTGGAGCATTAGCTTTCTCAGAACCTAAAAAATCTCAGGCACTGGTTAAAGGTATTATAGAAGCAGCTTATGATAATGGCGCAGATATGATCGTAACACCTTGCCCAGTTTGTCAGTTAAATGTAGAAGCGTATCAGAATGATATTAATGCCGATTACGGTACTAAATTTAATATACCGGTTACTTATTACTCTACATTAATGGCTGTTGCTTATGGTAAAACATCAAAAGAAGCTGGTTTAGATGGCTTGATGATTCAGTCTAAACAGTTGAATGACATTGCAGCTAAATAATAATTAGTTAATTTACTAATCTAGTTATTAAAAAGACGTAACGTAAGTTACGTCTTTTTTTATGGGCGTTATAAAAATAATAATGTGAACTAGTCTTGATTTTTAACAGTTTGTTAAATAGTATGTGATATTCAATTCCCGCATGCAGCACTAGGGGATATATGGATGTATTTTTGTGGTATGCGCGGCTAGTATTTAAGAGTTTTGCTTAGTGTAAATATGTATTGAACAAAAGTCTTAGTATTAAAAGATATAATTTCTATTTTTATAAATTCTTCGCATGCATTCTCTAATTTAATAGAGGTTATGGAAATGATTGAATTTATCAAAGCTCATTCTACAAGTATTGTATTAATCGTAATATTTTCTTCTATAAGTTTTGTATTTGGTTGCATGATTGATGCTGATGAAAAGGGTGTCTATATATCCGCAAATTATCCTAGTGGAAGTCAAATTTTTATGCTTGGTAAAGAAAGTTCAAACATAAGAGATATGGATTTAAACAGTCTTGGTGAAATTGACAGTAATGTCATGATAACAAAATTAAAGTCACTTAAAGTTGATAGCCTTATTGGTGATGGGCTTAGAAAAATGGTAACTGATGCTAAAGGCCCTTTTATTTTGGTGAATGTTAAGTTAAATCTACATCTAATGTCAGATTTAGATGTTAATGGTCCAGTTGCTAAAGCATGTAGTAATTCTCCTGTTTTTAAAAAGCCGATAATTGCAATAAATATTATTGGTAATCAAGATTTCAAAATTACTGCGCCGCTTGATATACATCCCTTTAGTAAGGAAATAGTGAGCTGTGAAGGCAATGAAAATGATATTTGGATAAGTAAGGAGCATGTTAAAAATTGGGCCGCATTAGATAAAGTAGATGATGCAGATGATGTTATTGTTGTTGACGCACAAATTATTATATCTAACAGGTTGAGTTAAGATGAAAAAAATTATTAAAGTTATTTCGTGTACTATTTTTTTGATGGTCTCTGGTATTAATGTGGCTGCTGCTGGCTGTATATACAATGGATATCAATACCCGGTTGGTACTAAAGTGGCGGGGTTAACTTGTCAGGCTAATGGTGAGTGGAAATGAAAATATGTGTAGAATGAATTATTCTTAACTTATTTGACACTACAATTAAGTCGAAGTATTCATGTCTCCGTATATAAATAGTAATTTTCAAAAATTATGTAAGTTACAACTTTCTGTTATAAAAAAGCTGTCTATGCTTGAATATTGCCTATCTTACTTATGGCTTTGTTTTAAAGTATTTATTTTTTCGGATCGTAGTGTCTACCATCGAATGCGTTTTAAATTTATCTTTATATTCTAAAATAGAATATTGACTACATTGTAACTAGCGAATTAAAACATATTTACCTGATTATTTTTTGAATAACGTAATGAATTCATAATTTATTGTATTTAGAAGGCAAAATAGGAAGCTTTAAATAAAATGACGAAAACAATACATTCAAACGGTTACGTTAAATATGATGCTGAAGATATTATAAATGCAGGCTCGTATAAAGTGTGTCAGGCAGAGTTAGGACATTTAAAAGAACGACGTACAGTAGATGAAGAAAATCTCAAAGGAATAGCACTTTCTGGCGGAGGAATTAGAGCTGCCAGCTTTTCATTAGGCATAATTCAATCTCTCGCAAAACATAATAAGTTAGAACAGTTTGACTATTTATCCACTGTATCCGGTGGAGGGTATTTAGGTGGTGCTTTATCCTGGTTATGGTCTGATAAATGGAAGCAAGATACAGGCTCTAAGAGAGAGTTTGGAACAGCAGCGGATAACTTTCCATTTGGTGTAGGTGCCCGTCATTCTAATGATGATGCCGATATGGATAAAGATCAGGCACTGTTAATGCGTCATTTACGTCAGAATGGCTGCTATTTAAATCCCGGAGATGGTTTAACTGGTTTGTCGCTTTTAGGCGTGGTAATACGTGGCATGATCATGGGTTTTATTACACTCATTGTTTTAGCCAGTGTAATGTTCAGTTTGTTGCATTTAGCTATTGACTCATTACCATCAAGGTTTACTGAGCTTACGTCTATTGATATAAGCCTTACGGCTTTAGCTGTTTATGTTTTTAGTTTATTAATAAGTACGTTTACTTCACTTCTTTTTACAGATAATAACTGCGCTAAGCCAGCTTATAAATGGAGGAGAGGCTGGGAAATTCACATTAGTACGCTTTTGCAAATCATATTGGTTATTTTAATTATATCGCTTGTATTCGTTCTTAACGATTATATTACGGAAGAAATTCGTGGTGTTGGTGGTATTTCAGCTTTGCTTGGTGCTGGGGTCGCATGGTTTAGCCAGACAAAAGATAAATCATCACTGTTTAAATACATACCTAGTTCCTTAATGGTTAATATGGGTGTGTTTATAATGTTACTTGGGTTATTAGTATTTTCAGATCATATATCACAGTTAATATTACAACAAACAATTGAAACTAAAAGTTTGATGTTAGTTTATTATCAAGTAGCGCTAGCTGTTTTTATATTAATTATGGCGAAATTGCTTCCAATTAATAAAATTTCAATTCATCGGTATTATAGAGATCGACTGATGGAGACATTTAACCCGGATGTTTTTGATATTTTATCGTCTAAAAAAACGGTATTAGCAAGCAAGTCAAATTCTGCTTCATTAACTGATTGCATTGCACCTGAAAATAATACGATGCCTTACCATATTATAAATACTAACCTTATTTTGGTGGGTTCTAAAATTTCTAAATTTAAAGGTCGTGGTGGTGATAACTTTATACTAAGCCCTTTATATTCAGGATCAAACGCGACTGGTTGGCGAAGTAGTAAACAGTTTGCGAACGATAGTATTACCTTACCAACCGCAGTTGCAATTTCAGGTGCGGCTGCAAATTCTGATTCAGGTGTTGCTGGATCGGGTTTAACAATTAAACCACTTATTTCAGCCATTATGACAATTTTTAATTTACGTCTTGGATATTGGGTAGTTAATCCAAATCCTGAAGTACAGGCGAATCAGAAAACTATGCCTAGTTTTCTCAGTCCTGGATTTTGGGGTGTAACCGGTCGTAGTAAGATTAACGAAACTTCAAAATTTATACAGCTTTCTGATGGCGGTCATTTTGAGAATTTAGCAATGTATGAATTAATTCGCAGACATTGTAAGTTAATTATTTGTAGTGATGCTGAGCAGGATGGCGGGTTCTCGTTTAGTAGTCTTGCAAATATTATTGAAAAAGCACGTGTGGATTTTGGCGTAGAAATTAAAATATCGGCTGCTGATTTAGATGATCTAAAGTATTCGGAAGATGAAGCAGAGAATATAAAATTTGCTAAAAAACCATATATTGTTGCTGAAATTATTTATCCTGATAATGAACCAGCTGGTAAATTAATATATATAAAAACGACTTTGACTTCAGATATTCCGGCTGAATTATTAAGTTATAAGCAATTACATCCAACATTTCCTGATGAAACAACAGCCGATCAGTTTTTTAATGAAAAACAATTTGAAGCATACCGAGTTCTGGGACTGCACTTTACAGATTCATTGATAAATAATGGTGTTCTTAATTAATGCATCGTATTTAGTAGAAATTTTAATTTGACACTTTATTACCTATCTAGCATGATTTTTTTAGCTTTATCTTCAATATAAATAAATCGAGCAACCTTATTTGGTAGCCTTTACAAGGTTCTATAATTCCCTAAACCAGCAGTGCTCGATCTTATCTCGTTATGAGACTAGCTGTGAATACCTGGAAAAAATTATAATTATCTCCATTTTAGGTTCTTAGCAATTGTAGATACTTGTTAAGCAATGAGAGTTGAGTCCAGGTAATTTACTTTTATTTCAGTCACAGCATAAAATTCCTGGATATTAGATTTGAGATGAATTCCTATATTAGAAGTTCATAGTATATTTCATGTCTAATAAATGGCGTTAGGGTAGGGTTCTTAGGAAGTATATGATATTATTTTATGTTATTTGTTAGTTTTATCGCGTAAACACTTGAATTTTATCAATTTATTGCTTATATATACATGTAATTAAAAAAAAGTGAACTAGTTAAAGAAGCTTAGGTAGTTATTGCATAATTTGGTGATATACTGCGATAGCGTGGTATTTTAAGGATGTTAGATGAAAAGAATTATAATATTAATATGTCTGTATTTGGTTTCAATTACTGCTAGTGCGAATGACGATTTCCCAGGTCGTGCAATCTATAAATCGGTGCCAGTTATTGAGCTTGATGAGTTATATAAGCAGAAAAGTAGTGTGGTTATTATCGATGCACGATCTCAATACGAGTTTAAAACACTTCGTATCAAATCAGCAGTTTCGGTGCCACTAGTATTATCTAGTAAAAAATTCGAAAAAAGAATGCGTGAAGTACGTGATCAACACCCAGGCAAAAAGCTCGTGTTTTACTGCAATGGGCATAACTGCATGAAGTCATATAAAGCTGCACAACGCAGCATGACATATCTAAAGATGAAAGATGTATATGCATTTGATGCGGGCATCTTTGACTGGGCATCGAAATACCCAATGGAGGCTATTTTATTGGGTGATACATTAAAAGACCCCTCTAAATTGATATCAAAAGCTGATTTAAAAAAGCATTTTCTTGAAGCTATTGTCTTTATAAAACAAGCAGATAAGAAGGTTGAAATTCTTGATATAAGAGACAGAATAGAAAGGGATGGTTTTTATATCTTTTCAGGGTTTGAAAAATCTATTAGTCTTAATTCGAAAGATAGCGAAGCTTTAGATAGCTATTTTGCTGCTGTGAAGAAGAGTGGTAAACCGTTATATGTTTACGATATGGTAGGCAAGCAGGTTCGCTGGTTTCAGTACTATATAGAGTCAAAGGGAATTAAGGAATACTATTTCATGAAGGGTGGTGCAAATGCTTTCTTTAAAATCCCCATTCATAAATTGATGGACTAATTTTTACTTGATCTGATACGAATGAGTACTTTATCTACTTTAGTTTCAAAACAACTGAAGCAGATAAAGTACTAAATTACGTTTTACTTAGAAATTAACGAATTCTTTCGCAAAGCTCTTCATCACTAAAGAAAAATTTAATTTCTTCAGCGGCTGTTTCAGCGGCATCAGAACCATGTACAGCATTCTCATCTACTGTCTCAGCAAAATCAGCACGAATAGTACCGGCATCTGCATCAGCAGGGTTCGTTGCCCCCATTAGTTCACGGTTGCGTGCTATTGCATTTTCGCCCTCTAATACCTGAACCATAACAGGGCCAGAAATCATAAAACTAACAAGGTCATTAAAAAATGGACGCTCTTTATGAACAGCATAAAAACCTTCAGCTTGTTCTTTTGATAGTTGTAACATTTTTGAAGCAACTATACGTAAACCGCCTTTTTCAAAACGGCTATAAATTTCACCTATTACATTTTTTGCAACGGCATCTGGTTTAACTATTGAAAATGTGCGTTGAATCGCCATGTGAGTAACCTCTAAAAATCTATTAAAATAATTGGCGCCTTTACGGGGAGGGTAGTAAGCGCTGGGGGCGCAAGGATATCATCTATAGAATAAGTAATCACTAATATTTATAATCGGCTTGATGAAGTTTTTGAAGTCTAATATGCATATGAAATATCAATCATATTAATAATAAAGCTAATAAAAACAATAAGATATATCTTGATTACTTAATGTTTAAGTTTTCTGTTATGAATTGAATGAAATGGAAATATTATGAAATTACCCATATATCAGATAGACGCATTTGCAAATCAGTCGTTTGAAGGCAATCCAGCAGCAGTTATTTCGCTGGATTCGTGGTTGGATGATCGTGTTTTGCAGTCTATAGCGCAAGAGAATAACCTGGCAGAAACCGCCTTTATTGTAAAAGAAGGTTTAGAATTTAATATTCGTTGGTTTACTCCCAGTAAAGAAGTTCGTCTTTGTGGTCATGCAACGCTTGCTGCTGCCTATGTCTTGTTTGAATTGTTAGGGCAGAGAGGGAATGTGGTTGAATTTAATTCACTTTCTGGAAAGTTATCCGTAACTAAATATGGGAGTTTGTTAACCCTAAATTTTCCAGCTCAAATTCCAGTGAATTGTGAAATACCAGATAATCTGATTAAAGGGTTAGGCAAGAAGCCAATAGCCTGTTTAAAAAATGAAGATTACATTGCAATATATGAAACTGAAGCAGATATAGCTGAAATCATTCCAGATCATAGCTATTTAAAGTGCCTTGATTTGCGTGGTGTCATAATTACCTCTATCTCAAATGACTATGATTTTGTAGTAAGATTTTTTGCGCCTAAGTATGATATTCCGGAAGATTCCGTAACAGGTTCAGCCTATACGCAGCTAACGCCTTACTGGTCTTCAAAATTACTCAAAAATGAATTTAATGTAAAGCAAATATCCCAAAGAGGCGGTGAGTTATTTTGTGAATGGGTTGGGGACAGGGTGTTAATTTCTGGTAAGGCTGTAAAGTATCTGGAAGGGGAAATAGAAATATAACTATACAATATGTCAGTCGACTCGAAGCTGATTAACAGCTTCGATCGACGACAGCTCGAGCCTAAAACTAAATACTTAATTTTCAGGTATTAGGTCATGTTTATAACTCACCAAAATCATCTAAATCGGTAACCCAGTATATACCTTTACCATTAAATGAATTGCTTGAGCTTTTAATGCTCTCTAACAATAATTTAATACTTTCCTGGCTCAGTATTACATCTAGTCTAACTTGTGGTACGTAACCAACTACTTTATCGCGAGCAGACAAAAAACTGTCTTTTTCTACTTGTGAACTATGTTCTTCAATGTGACTAAACATAAATGTTTCAAGTTGCTGGCTACGTAAAAAATCAGCTAAGGTTTGTTGTAGAGATTCATGTACAACCATTGATAATTTCTTCATGATTTTTCCTTAATTCTGTTTTCCAGCTTTTCTTCCATCCAGGCATAAAGTGTAGGAAGTAATATAAGAGTTAGTAAGGTAGATGTGATTAACCCACCTATAACGACAACTGCAAGAGGTTGCTGTAGTTCAGAGCCGGGCCCCGTAGCGGTAAGTAATGGAAGTAAACCAAAACTGGCAATTAATGCTGTCATTAATACAGGTCTAAGTCGTCGTTCAGCACCTTGTTTAACCGAATCGATTAAACTTAATCCGCTTTGCCTTAATTGATTGAAATAACTCACCATTACAACACCATTTAATACAGCCACACCGAAGAGTGTAATAAATCCTACTGATGCGGGTACCGATAGGTACAGTCCGGAAATATATAAACTAATGACCCCACCAATCATAGCGAACGGAATATTGAGGAGTATCAAACCTGCCTGCAACATTGACCTAAAGGTTGTAAATAACATAATAAAAATCAAAACAATAGCAATAGGGACTACCAGTGTTAATGTTTTAGCCGCTCTTTGCTGATTCTCAAACTGCCCGCCATAAGTCACATAATAACCTGATGGTAATTCGATAGATTTATTAATCGTACTTTGAACTTCATTTACAAAGCTCACTACATCCCGATTTTCAACATTTGCCTGTATCACAATCTGTCGTTTTGCCGATTCTCGAATAATTTGAATCGGGCCATCAGTGACAGAAACTTTTGCCAGTTTACTAAGTGAAACTTTGTTCCCATTAGGTATGCTGACAAGCATATTTTTAATCACTTCAGGGGAATTACGATGCTTCTCGTCATAACGTATGAGAACATTAATTGGACGATTATTTTCAAGAATATCAGTTACTACTTTTCCACCAACAGCTGACTCAATTAATGTATTAATATCTTCTACATTAATTCCATAGAGAGAAATGGCTTTCTGATCGATATCGATTTGTAAATATTGTTGCCCTGAAATATCTGTTCTGAAAACGTCTACTGAACCCTTTATGTTTTTTACCTGACCTTCAATTTCAGCTGCTTTTTCATCTAGTATTTTTAAATCATCGCCGTAAAGTTTTATTGCCATAGCAGATCGTACGCCGGTTAACATTTCTGACACACGCATATCAATTGGCTGGGTAAATGCGTACTCAATATTGTCAAAACCATTAAGAACTTCACGTAAATTTTCCTGAAACTGCTTTAAGGATATGGTCCATTCTTCTCTTGGTTTGGTAATTATAAAGTTATCTGTTTGGTATAAACCCATAGGATCCATTCGCAACTCGTCTGCACCTGTTCTTGATGTTATCCCAATAATTTCAGGTAATTCCATCATTGCCTTCTGAAATGGTGCATCCATAGCAAGTGACTTTTCAAGTGTAATGCTAGGGTCTTTCTCTATAATGATAACGGTATTGCCTTCGTCCATTGTGGGCATGAATTCTTTACCAATCTTTGAAAATATAGGTACTGTGGAAAGAAGTGCTACCATTGCTATACCGATAGCTGATTTTCTATAAACTAAAGCCCAGTTCATTACGGGTAAGTAAATATATTTTAACCCACTGATTAATTTTCCATCTTTTTCTTCGTGTGAATCATTGTTTACTTTCATAAAGAAACTTGCGATAACAGGTATAACAGTTAACGATAATATTAATGATCCTAAAAGTGCAAAACTTATAGTTACTGCAAGTGGTGTAAACATTTTCCCTTCAAGCCCTGTTAAGCTAAATAATGGAAGGAATACGGCTACAATTATTAAAATTCCAGATATCACTGGTGCTGATACTTCAAGAACTGCGCGATAGATTAAATGTAAACGATTTAAGCCTTTTGAGCCTTTGCTGAAATGAGTATGAATATTTTCGACAACTACAACAGCTGCATCAACAAGAATACCAATTGCGATTGTTAGTCCACCCAGCGACATAAGATTCGCAGATACTCCGAATATCTTCATTAGAATAAAGGTGAATAAAACAGATAGAGGTAATATAACTGCAACAGTTAAGGCGCTTCGTATATCGCCCAACATGATGATGAGGACGAGAAAAACAAGAATGACGGCTTCGCCCAGTGCTTTTTCTACAGTCCAAACTGCTTTAGTTATTAGATCTGTACGGTCATAAAATATCTCTATACTAATATCTTCGGGTAAAATATCTTTTAATGATTCAAAGGCAAGTTTTGTGCCTTCTACTGTCTTTAAACTATTGGCACCTTTACGTAATAATACGAGGCCAGTTACTACTTCACCTTCTCCATCTGCGGTAACACCACCATAACGTGTCATACTGCCGCTACGAACATTTGCCACATCACTAATATGTAACGGAGTACCATATCGAGTTCTGATAGTGATGTTGCTTATATCTTCAGCACCATGTAATTTACCAAGTGTTCGAACCAGAAGTACTTCGCCATTGCGATTTATTCGATCGCCACCTGCATTGCGGTTGTTCTTAGAAATTGCCATCTCGACTTCGTCGATGCTTATACCGTGTTTAACTAGTGCATCAGGTTTTATAACAACTTCATAGTTACGTACCTCACCTCCAAGTGAGTTGATGTCAGCTACGCCTTCTACCTGTCGTAAATGCGGTCTGATGACCCAATCCTGTAAACTACGTAATTCCTGATTAGTGTAATTCTCACCTATGATTCGATACATATATATCTCACCAAGTGGTGTTGTTATAGGGGCAAGTCCACCTTCTATATCTGCGGGTAGTGAAGCCCAAACCTGGTTTAAGCGTTCATTTACCAAATTGCGAGCATGATAAATATCTACGCTGTCTTCAAAATCAACAACGATAATACTTAATGCATATTTAGTTGTAGAGCGAAGAATTTTTTGACCAGGTATACCCTGCATTTCTGTTTCAATTGGAAAAGTAATGCGTTGTTCTACCTCAGTCGGAGACATACCTGGTGCTTTAATAATTATCTGAACCTGAGGGGATGAAATATCAGGAAAAGCATCGATAGGTAAATTTTTAAACGACCAGACACCGGCTGCTGAAATACCCAGTGTTATGAGAACTACCATTAATCTTTGTATAAGAGAGAAGCGTAAAATAGATGAAATCATATTATTTTACTCCTGTGTAATTAGTATTGACCTGGATATTATCGATGGTTACAAACTGACCGGCATATAGATTTATTTCGGCTAGTTCAACCCATGACTGATAAACCAAATCCAGATACTGCTTATTTGATTCAAAGTAGGTGTTATTTGCATCAACCAATGACAATATATTTAACTCTCCACTGATAAAACCTTTTTCGGTCAGGCTAAGAATTTTAGTTGCAGGCTCAAGTACTTTTTTCTTATATTCAGACGTTTGTTCAATAACATGCTTAAGGTGTGTGTAGCTTCGGTTTAGATTAATCTCTAACTCACGTTTTAAACGAGCCAGCTCAATGCGCTGTTGACTGGCATTGTAATTTGCTTTGCTGACTTTTGAATTTTTCCGATCATGAATAGGTATTTCAATATTAAACATAACACCATACACATTTTCGGTACCACTGGAAAAATTTTCACGTAAGCGGTTTATACTAATAGATGGGTCTTTCATTGCAGAACTTCGAGCGACATCAATTTCATTAGTCGCAGCTTGTAAATGCTGTTGCTGAGTTGAAAGCAAGGGGTGCTCATTCTGATGTTTACTTAAAAGGTCTAATTCCGGAATATCAATGACAGCTAATAACTTAGGTACACTTACATCACTGTTGCTGTTTATGCCTAATAGTTTATAGAACTCGGTCAGCGTCTCCAGATATTTACCTTCTGCAGCAGCTTCTTCCTGATGAGCTTTTTCACTAATTATATTCAGACGCATTTTTTCAAGAGGTGTTAAATAGCGCACCATAACATCGCGTTTGTTTTTAGTAGTTGAAGCATTGAGTTTATCAGCTAGCTTTACCTGCTTTTTAGTCAATTCAAATGTAGCAGAGGCAAACTGTAAATCATAAAATACTTTAGCTACTCTGTTTTGTAATATCAGTGTGTCATTGCTTTGTGAGTGAACTGCGGCATTAAGCTGTGCTTCAGCAACTGATTTCTGGTACTTGGTACGTGAAAGAGGTATATCCTGACTGATGGTTATCTCAGAAAGGCCGTAGTCACCTGTGCCTTCGTCTCTACCTATTTGATTATCAACTTTTAACTCTATGCTTGGATCAGGCCACATATCTGATAGTTGTAACTCTGAGGTTCTTGCGCCTATTTCAGCGGATGATATTTTAAGTTCTGGTGAGATGGACATAGCTTGAGCAATACTGCTGTGCAATGTCCATTGTTCTGCATTAACACCAGACGAAGCCGTTACTGATGCTAATACACATATAATTGGTTTAATGAATTTCAAATTCATTGAAAACTCCTAATAGAAATTTTATGTCATGACTTCACATTGAAATAATACTTATTCAATGTGAATACGCGCAGCATAATGCTGCCATTAAAATGAGGGAATCAGGGAGTTATTGAGGAGGCGCCCTTAAGGCAGGGGTTCCAAAAAATGGCAAGGCAGAAGTTTGGTGCTTGTTTCTGACGCGAGCTGTGAATATTTGAATGAATACAGTAAAAATTAGTGCTAACAACAGGAAGATTGCAAGTATATTTGGAGCGCTGTGTTGTATTTTTAGCATTCCGTCTGGGCTAACTTCTATCTCACCACTAATTTTCAGATTATTAATATTATTTGAAAGAGATGTAATCGAGACAGCATAACCATGATCTGCAGTTGCAGCAGTATCATTTGTATGTATATGTAATTCAATTGAGGACAGGAACAGTAAAGCACTTATCATATAAATGATAAGTGCTTTAGTTGATAGTCTTTTTCCTGAATTGAGTCGCATATTTTATTTGTTTGCAATAAATCGGGTTATTAGAGTTTGGAGTAAGTATAAAGTTCAATTATTAAGGTTTTCTTATGTACTATAAAAATATCAGTAAATACGATGATTATTAGTCTTAAACTCGTCAAATAAGGCTAATTGGTGATATTTCACAACATTTAACAGGTTAAAACATAAATCGTCAAGATTTTAGCGATTTATAATGTCAAACTTGTTCATAGTTAAAAACTATTAACGTTTTATTTTTAACTCTTTCAGGCGGCGTTAACGAGTTTCGTATTTAAATCAGGCTTCAGTGGCCGGGGTTGAAGTTTGACCTTAGTTCTCATCCTGAATTATAAAGAGTAAACATGTTAGGCAAAATTATGTGTTACCTCTTATATTACAGACCGAATTAAGTGGCAGTTAATGTAACTGCCACTTAATTTGATTTCACTTTACTTAACAATATGCAGTTTCTTTTTAGCGTTATTTTTTAGCATGTCAACTGCCTCGATGCAGGGCATGGGTTTGGCAAATAGAAAACCCTGCATATTTTTACATCGCCAAGTTCTTAATTGTTCCAGCTGTTGTTCAGTTTCTACACCTTCAGAAATGATATTTAGATTTAAACCCTTAGCCATAGCAATGATTGCTTTAATGATTGAGGAATCCTCGTCACTATTTGACATATCTCTTACAAAAGACTGATCAATTTTAAGAGTATCTATTGGTAAGCGTTTTAAATAGTTCAATGAAGAATAACCGGTTCCAAAATCATCAATGGCAATTTTTATACCATGTGAGCTTAATTCTCTTAGTTTAAGAATACCATCATCAGTATCGTGCATTAATGTATTCTCAGTGATTTCAATTTCAAGAAATTCACCAGGGATATCGTTTTTAGTTAACATGCTTAAAACATATTCGACGAAATTATTTTGCTCCAGTTGAACGGCAGACACGTTGATTGCGATGCGTACATTGTCTAAACCCATTTCACGCCAGCGTTTTAGCTCTGCACATGTATTTTGAAAAACCCAGTTTCCTATTTGTTTTATTAATCGGGTTTCTTCAGCAAGTTCAATGAATTCGCCGGGATTTATCATGCCACGATCAGGATGATTCCAGCGTATCAGGGCTTCCATAGCAAAAACTTCGCGAGTTTCTATATTAATTTGTGGTTGATAATAGATTTCAAACTGTTCGTTTTCCAGGGCTCTTCGTAAATCATTCTCAAGAGATAAATGATTAGAATATGCATTGATCATTTTTTTGTCATAAAACTGGTAATCATTCTTACCATTACCTTTAACGGAGTACATGGCTATATCAGCATGTTTAATGAGTGATTCAATTGATTCGCCGTCTTCTGGGTAGTGTGAAATACCGATGCTGGTACTGACAAAAAGCTCGTGACTGTCAATTTTAAAGGGCATGGTTAATGATTTAATTATTTTCTTAGCAACCAGTTCAGCATCCTTCTTACTATTGACTTCAGGTAATAATAGTGTGAACTCATCCCCACCAAGACGAGCCAGGGTATCACCTTCTCTCAAACAATGACGCAATCGCATGGCAACAGCCTGTAGTAGATGATCACCCACGATGTGTCCTAATGTATCATTGATCATTTTAAAACGATCCAAATCGAGAAACATTACAGATAAATTGGTTTTGTTTCGACGAGCATGAGTTAACGCCTGCTTTAAGCGATCATTTAATAATGTTCGGTTTGGTAAGCGAGTGAGCATATCGTGATACGCCTGAAAACGAATAATCTCTTCTGCTTCGATGCGATCTGTAATGTCGCGTGCGATACCGTAAGTTCCTATGAATTTTTTATCTTCTTCGGTATCGTGTGAACTATAAACTCCCACTGAATTTATTTCGATAGGTAAAATTCGGTTGTCAAAGTTACGAGGCTGATCGCTATTTTTGCACTTAAGCTTTAATTCAATATTAATGCTTGCGCGTTTACCCGTGCGGCGTTCATTGAATTTGAACTGAGCTTTTTCAATATCATCATCATGTACCAGTTCGGTATAATGTTTGCCAACTACTTCTTTAACTTTATAACCTAGTAATGTTTCAATACGTTTGTTAATAAATGTGAAGCGACCTTCTTCATCAAGTATGTAAACAATATCTGGTGATTTATTAACTATATAACGATGCAGTTTTTCAGACTCTTTTAGCTGAGCAGTCATTTTATGGTTATCAGATTCAAGTTGACGTTTTTTTGTCGCATTATTAACTGAGTTTATTAAATTGTCTATGGAATAAGGCTTTCTAATATAGTCATAAGCACCATGCTTAAGCGCATTTTCTGCAGCTTCGAATGAAGTCTCTCCACTAACTACAATAATAGTTGTGTTTATTCCGTTCTCGGAAATGAAGCGCATGACATCTTCACCATTTATACCATCCATGTTGAGATCGAGAAGTACTATACCTATATTGTTATCTTTAATGATTTCAATAGCTTTATCACCACTACTGACACAGTCAACATCATAGTTATTTTGTTTCATTAGTTCCATCAAACTATATTGATGGAGTTTCTCATCATCGACAATTAGAATTTTTTCAGCAACATCAGTATTTTTACTGATTATATTAAATTCATTATCGATAAGTTCGTTTGTCTTCTCTGGCATACTACAGACCTATTTTCATTTACAGAGATGAGACTTAAATAAATCAAGCTCAATTAATTAATTTCAGGAAACTGAACACTGAATACAGTGCCATTTTTATTTGTTCTACAGCTTATTGAACCGCCTGTCCTGTCGACTAAATTTTTTGTAATGCTTAAGCCTAATCCTGAATGCTCCTGACCTTTTGTGCTGGTAACAGGATTGTAGATATTTTTCATAATCTCGGTGGGTATTCCTGGCCCATTGTCTTCTAGCTTAAGCTCTATATAATTATTTCCATTTATATTAATTGTCCCTGTTGTAATTGTAATTTCACCATCAGACTTTATAGCTTCTACAGAGTTTTTAAGTAAGTTGGTGATAATTTGTTTAATACTATTTTTATCAAGCCTGAAGGGTTTAAGTTTATCATCGAGCTTGAGTGTAGATGTAATGTTATGTGTCGCAAATAATGACGCTTTATAGATTGCTATAAGGTCTGTCACAATGGTATTAATATTAACTTCAGAAATTTCTGTGATTTCAATATCAGGTGTGTCTTTACACCTGATGATGATGTTACTAATACGATCAATTTCTTGCTTAATAGTTTTCAGGTCAGATTGTGCGGGGTCATCTTCATTCAACTTTTTAGAAAGTAATTGAAGGTAATTCCTGATAACTGTTAAGGGGTTATTAGTTTCATGAATTATTTTTCTGGCGCGCTCTATAAAAGCTTCGCTATTTTTTTCAGATAACTCAGATGTTTTTTCATTATAACTCAGGTGTTGTTGTATTTTGTCTGACAGATTATCCGCAAACAGTATAAGTAAAGGCGTATTTTTAAGTAAATTTATTGCTTTCTTATTATTGCACCCGAGTAAGACAACACCGTGCAATTTACTACTATTTGTGACAGGTAAACAAATAAAACCTTTTGTTTTTAATCCGTGAGCTACCTGCTCATCAATAATGCTTAGTGAAGCCGCGTTATCGGCTGAAAAGCTATCGGTGATTTGTTTTTTATTCAGGCATCTTGATATAACGCTATTATTGCCACTGGTATTGATTTTAAGGTTATCAAATAGACTGGTATCAGTTAAATGTTGCTTATTAGCAAGGCTTAAAAATTGTTGTGAATCATCAATATTTAAAAACAAACTATTATTAATACCGAATAACAAACTTATTGATTGTTGTATTGCTTTATAAATATCGCTTGAATCTGTGTTAATGATCTGTTGGCTATTATGCACTAAAGCTGTGTCTCTAACTTCTTGCGCAAGTTGTAATTGTTTTAATTCATCTTTATTTTGAGAGCTTTCAGTTTCACTATTACCTATATCTATATCCATCGAGGTGGCAAGTGATCGTGCTTCTGTTTTAGCGTCATTTACAATGCGGCTAATTATCGCTTCAGATAAATCGAATAATCGAATACCTGCATCAGTAATTATATTTTGCTCACTACTATGTATATCGGAAGATAACAAACTTGAAAAATGAATTATTTTTGCGAGCAGGTGTGCCTGTTGTATATCATCAGTGTTAGCGTGGTGGTATCTAACTGCATCGCATATGACGTCTGGCATGTTCCACTTTTCTAACATTACAGCGGCCAGTTCAGGGTGGCTTATACCAACGGACTCTTTTTCATAATTTAAAATTTCATCCGCCGGATAAACACCATGATCATAAGATTTATATTCTTCGCTCATTCTAGGCTCTATCATCAGCTTTCCAATATCATGTAATAAGCCTGAAATATAGGCTTCTTCTGGATAAGGGTAAGATGTGAGCTCCGCCAATGAACGTGAAATCGTGGCGCATGTTAATGAGTGGTGCCAGAAATCCTTAAGGAAATGTGTTTTTTGATTACTGTATTCTGAAAAAAACTGTTTTATGCTTGCTGTGATAGCTATTGACTTAATGGTGTCAAAGCCCAGAAACATCAGTGTATGTTTTAATGAATTTAAGTGACGTGCACGTCCGTATACCGGCGAGTTCGCCGCTTTAATAACCTTTGTAGTGAGTGATGCATCCTGACTAATAATATCGGAAAGAGAGTCAAAGCATATATTCTCATCGCGACATGCCTGTAATAGTTTTACAAGTACATGGGGGAGAGAAGGAAGCTTATTTGCCTCTATTTCTTCAAGTAACTTAACTGCTTTGTTACGCATGTTCTTAATATTATTACAGAAATTCATCTTGTCAATTGGATTAAGTGATAAAAATAAGAAAAACCCCTGTATTACCAAAAGATTAGACGAGTGGTTGCACTATATTAGCTAACTCAAGTGTGTAAAAGTCACATAAAAACCATGTAAAACTGTATTTTACTCTGCTGTCTGTATGTATCTATTTGATTTATAAGAATATATTTGAATATTTTGTGTTTTTAACCTTAATAATTGTTAAAAAACACAAGTTGTGACTTTTTTGTTAATTATTAATGAATAAATCGACTGTTAATAAAAAGCAGGACAAATCGTTGCAGTAGAGTAGTGCTAAACATTAAACTGTTAAAAATTATTATATTATGCTGAGTAGACATTAACTGATGATAAAGCGCAGTGCTGAAGTATTAGCGATAAGTAGTGGTAAAGGGGGGGTTGGCAAAACGACTCTAACAGTTAATCTGGGTATCGCTATGGCTCGTCAGGGTAAAAAAGTTTGCCTATTTGATGCGGATACAAACCTGGCAAATATCAATATCTTATTACGAGAAACACCCGAATATACCTTGCAGCATGTATTGAATGGTGCAAAAGCCATATCTGATATTGTTATAAATTCTAATGGGATAAGTTTGATTCCCGGTGCTTCAGGCGTTGTCGATTTTAATGGACTTGAGCGCCCTGAACAGACTTACTTATTACAGGCATTATCTGAATTAGAGCATAACTATGACGTTATATTGGTCGATACATCAGCAGGAATCCATGACAATGTACTCGACTTTATCGAGATGGCTCATCAAAGTATTGTATTAATTACCCCTGAACCAACTTCGCTAACAGATGCGTTTTCCTTATTAAGGATGCTACGTAAACGAAAGTATCGTAAACGTATTAATGTCGTGGTTAATCAGGCAACGTCTGAATTTGATGCACGCAAAATATTTAAGCGTTTTTCTGGGGCAGTCGCTAAATATATTGGCTACCACCCGGCTTATATGGGATTTGTAAATCGGGATGAGCTGGTCTCTTCTGCAGTTTGTTCCCAGGTGCCGGTGAGAGTATACCGCCCTAATGCGCCATCAAGTCGGTGTTTTGATCGTTTGAGTGAGCACTTGATAAGCTTGTTGATGCAGCAAATTGAAGACAAGCCATTAACAGGTGTATGGCGTAAACACATCGCAGATAACATTCCAGATATATTATCAGATACGGATTCCAGTCCTGTCCCCGGTGCTGCGTCAGAAAAAGAGTCAGGTGTCGAAACAGGTGATGAAACGTCTCGAGGCTTAAAAAAACAATCTGCTTCATCAGCAAAGTATAAAGAAGAAGATATAAACAGAAAGAAACAGTTATTAGTCGATCATAAGCAGGCGTTGCTTGAATATATTGATGATGCAAGTTTTAGTAAACAGGATATAGCGTTAACCCTCGATCGTTTCATGGGCGCATTTTTTAAAAGATTTAAAGATTACCCGTGTGATTTACCAGAACAAATAAATGATGTGTTGCAGTTGAATACATTGCCGCAGGAACAGATAAATAAGTTGTTATCAGTCTTAATGTTGTTTTATAAAGATAATCGTATCCGTATTGATCGTGACTTTAATGCTGAATTTTTGAATCAGCAAATTGATGATTACGTGAATGAATATGGAAAATACCCGTTTGATACGTCACAGGCCTTGATGCAGTCAATAAGTCTGGGACAAATTAGTAATGAGGCTATTCATGAGTTAGATAGCGTTTTGAATCTGCTTGGTCAAAATAAACCTGCTTCAAAAATAAATATATCAGAACAGGTGTTTGTAACTGATATTGAAGAGGACCGCAAAGATCTTGCTACACAAATTAAAGATCAAATTGAAGTTAATAAAACTTCTCTACCAAACAATAATTCATTAAAAGATAGTATTCAGTTTGCTTCTCGACTTTCTGAATAGCTAATCGACTGGATTAAATCTATATTGCTCATTTATAGTGAAATTTAGTTTTGTAATAAGCACTGTTCTGGTGCGTGTCTCAATAAAGCGTCATAATAAGTCTTTTAAAATCAATAGATTATAGATTGGCATGATACATGCTATCTCGATTATATGGTTTCTAGATTAAGCATCAAAGTTGATGTCAGTATCGCGCATGTTATGTAGTGGGGGCAACGAAGCCTAAGAAATTTCTTTTATTCTCAATTGAGAAACGGGTTGCTTACAAGAGGAATTATTGTGTCCAAGAAAAAATTATTAAATTCAATTACAAATACATTATTAATCGCAGGGAGTTTGGTTGTTCCGCAATCGGTGATTGCAGATACTTTGTCTAATGCTTTTAATTCAGGTAGAGCTGATTTAGATATGCGTGCGCGTTATGAGTCTGTTGATGATGGTAATCCAGCTACGCTTGATGCTGATGCATATACACTTCGTACCAGGCTGGGTTTTACGAGTGGTAATTATTATGATTTTAAAGCACATGCCGATTTTGAAGTAATTAATACCGGAGGAGACTTTAACTCGGGTACAAACGGAAACACTGATTACGCTAAAGTAGTTGATCCAAAAGGTGAAGAATTAAATCAGGCATGGTTATCCTATGATGGAATTGATAATACTAATTTAAAATTAGGTAGGCAGAGGCTGATTCTAGATAACGCGCGTTTTGTGGGTAATGTGGGCTGGAGACAAAACGAACAAACTTTTGATGCTTTTAAAATTAGTAATAAAAGCTTTGATGACGTAGAGATTACTCTAGCGCATATTTCACAAATTAATACAATTACTGGTGGCTCTACAGATACAGCCCATAATTTATTTAATGTAGGTTTCGACAAGACACCAATTGGAAAAATCACAGGATATGCATATCTATTAGATGTAGATCAAAGTGCAGCTGATACCGATACTTTTGGTCTGAGGTTAAAGGGTAAGCAAAATTCATTTTTATATACTCTGGAGCTTGCCCAGCAATCTGACGGTGGAGATAACCCGGCTGATAAAAGTGCAAGTTATATGTTTACAGAACTTGGATACAAACTGGACACGACTAAATTATTTGTGGGCTATGAAAGTCTGGGGAGCGATGAAGGTAATTCAGCATTTCAAACTCCTTTAGCAACAAAACATGCATTTAATGGCTGGGCAGATAAGTTTTTATCAACACCGGCAGATGGTTTAAATGATACATACGTAAAAGTAGTATCAAAAGTTGCGGGATTAAAGCTGGTAGGTGTTTATCATGATTTTTCTTCTGATGAAGGGAATTCTGATTATGGAACAGAACTGGATTTAGTGTTAATCAAGCCATTTAATAAAACGGTTAAAGGTATTGTTAAATATGCAGATTATAAAGCAGATAGTTTCTCAACTGATACAAAAAAAATATGGTTGTCACTAGAGGCAAAATTTAAACAGTAAAAACAGGAAGACTCAGTGGTTACCACGGATGGTTATTAAAGGTGAATTATGAATATTGCACTTATATACGAAAACTTAGATTATCAAAATAGCACGGTGTTGCTGCTTGATGAAGCTGGTTATACAGTAAATTTAACTTATGAATTAAATACTGTCTGGTTTACAGCAATTCAAAAAGATGTTCCGGATGTTTTAGTTGTTT